>BNJU01003276.1_pt1 | contig 115899 bp, 156 predicted proteins | sample 8539281 | NCBI WGS metagenome assembly BNJU01 (sample SAMD00202456, study PRJDB9452) | human saliva metagenome | isolation source: human saliva | place: Japan
CTTATATTTTTGCTTGCCTGTAAAGCGCCATTGAAATCGCAAGCGATCATACAAGGGATACTCAAACTGTAAGACAGCAAGACCCAAAATCATACTGCCGAGAACGTCTGATGGATAGTGGACCCCGACATAAACGCGGGAAACCACAATGGTCACGATTCCCAGAACCAGCAAGCCTTGAAGGCAATAGCGGGCTGTTTTATGTTTTTACATGTTGGCCGATGATGATGATCAAACTTCCCAAAACAAGGGTAGACGCCAGTGAATGACCACTCGGGAAAGAAAAGCCTTTTTCCTCTACTAGATGAAGAATACTTGGTCTCGGTCTCTGGTAGATATTCTTTAGAAGAAGAACCAAAGACCAGTCAATACCAGATTGCTCCCTAGAAAAAGAGCTTCACTGTACCATTTCTTATAGACAAAGACCACTAGCAGAAGGCCCACCCAGATGACAATGATCTTGGTATCCATGACATGGGTCACCTTGGTAAAGAAGGCCGTCAGTGTTGCAGGCAGATCGCCTCGAATAGCAGATTGAATCGTGCTATCAAAGCCTGTTAATTGTTGCGGGTAAAAGCGAATCACATACCCAAGAATGACAAAAATGAGAAGGGCGAAGCTTGCCTTCGCCCAATGTTGTTGTTTATTTTTCATATTTTTTTAAAATCGGTTGCAATAAGGTATAGATCAACCCAAATGCGATGGCCCAAATCACCCCTTCGATCAGGTTAAACGGTGCAACCATTGCGGCTAAATAGTGGACAAGCCCTAGTGTTTTCGAAATATCATAGTTCATAAAACGAGCATACAAAGGGATTGCATAGACATAGTTCACCAATACCATCGTGATACTCAAGCTGATCGTTCCAACAATCATTGCCAAGACAAATCGACCATGGGTCCGTTCCTTGTTCCAAATCCATGCAAAAGCAAGGACAAAAACAAGAACTCCAATGATATTGATTGGTAATCCGATCAAGGTTTCAAGCCCCTTATTATTAAGGGCTAACTTAAGGACAGATCGGATCAAGGTCACCCAAACGGCACTTTTAAAATCCAATAGGACCAAGGCCAACAAAATGGCGATGATACTCAAATCAATTTTGAAGAAATCTATCAAGAAAGAAAATTGATAGAACATCAAAATAAAAGATAAAGCGGATAAAACAGCCACTAGGGTCAGTTTACGTGTATTTGTCATAACAGGTTCCTCCAATTTTTTAAAAATTAGAGAAGCTGGAAAGACGTCTACTCCATCATTCTACTCTAAACTATTTAAACAAAGCTTAAACTAGAACTATTCTAGTTACTTTAGCTGGTCTCCATCGAAACATGCCGTTAGTCAGTTTTAGACTCCAACGTACTATTCCCATGAACCAGCTCTAAACAGATCAGAATAGCTGTCAGTCTATTCGTCTCTCGTCTTCTCCCATCCAGACTATACTGTCGGTTGTGGAGTCACACCACATCAGCTTGCGCTCGCGGACTTCTTTTAGAGTATGGAAAAGAACATTTCCTAGTAAAAGTCACCGCCGGTCGGGAATTACACCCTGCCCTGAAGACCCTTTTATGATAACAAAAAAAACTTGCCTAGGCAAGTTTTTGTAACGTCATGGATTACATCGTTCGGGTTTTAATTTTTCGTTCTTATTTGAGCTTGTCGTGCTCATAACGATGGCTCAACTCCAGCCCCTTAAAACCTTGCTGGCGGAGTGCCTCATAGACAATCATGCAGACAGTATTGGAGACATTTAAACTACGGACATGCTCATCATTCATCGGAATGCGAATGGCCTTCTCCTCGTGCTGGCGCATAAAATCTTCCGGCAAACCTTTATCCTCGCGTCCAAACAAGAAATAATGGGACTTCCCATCCTGATAAGAAACATCCGAATAGGTCTGATTTGCAAACTTGGACACTAGGTGTACCTGACCGTCGCGCGCCGCTTCCATAAACTCTTCCAGGCTATCATAAAAGCGGACATCCAGCTTGTCCCAATAATCGAGTCCTGCTCGCTTCATTTTGCGATCATCGATCGGAAAAGCCATGGGACGAATGATATGTAAGGGGGAATTGGTCGCCGCACAAGTCCGTGCAATATTTCCCGTATTTTGTGGAATCTGAGGTTGGAACAAGACGATGTGGTTTTGAGCTGCTGACTCTTGGTAGTCCAGTTCTTCAATATTCATACTCGATCTCTTTCTGATAAAAAAATAGCCACACTGCCCGGAGTCAAGCTCAGCAAACAGCGTGGTTACAGCTTCATTAACTTAACTCACAACAGGTTTGAGGTAAATCAACGAAGGTACTTTCTAAGTATAACACTTTTGAAGCTCCTGTCAATAGTTTTTTTAGATTTTTTTAAGAAACTTTATCAAAGTTTTCAATCCCTCCTCGTTCTACTCTTTTGACGATTTTTCCTACTTGTTCTTAGCTTCTCAAAATTCCACCAGAAAATCCTTAAAAAAGATGAATTTTTCTTGAAAATAGAGTATGATAGAAGCATACTCTGGAGGTATTCTATGAAAATTATTGTTGTTGGTGGAGGAAAGGTCGGAACGGCCCTTTGTCGTTCTCTCGTTGCTGAAAACCACGATGTTATTTTGATCGAAAAAGACGAATCCGTTCTTAACCATATTACCAAACGGTTTGATATCATTGGAATTTTAGGAAATGGGGCAAACTTTCAAGATCTTGGAGCAAGCGGATGTTGAAGACTGCGACATCTTCATTTCCATGACCGAGTACGATGAAGTGAATATGGTCTCTGCTGTTTTGGCTAAAAAAATGGGAGCCAAAGAGACCATCGTTCGGGTGCGGAATCCGGAATATTCCAATTCCTACTTCAAGGAAAAAAATATCTTGGGCTTCTCCCTAGTTGTCAATCCGGAATTGCTGACAGCTCGTTATATTGCCAATATCATTGACTTCCCAAATGCCCTTTCTGTGGAGCATTTTGCCAATGGCCGAGTTGCCTTGATGGAATTTAAAATCAAGCCAGATAGCAATCTCTGCAATATGAGTCTATCCCAATTCCGGAAGAAATACGGAAATGTCATTGTTTGTGCAATCGAGCGTGGCAACGAACTCACCATTCCAAACGGAGACTTTTGTCTTGCAACCTCAAGACAAGATTTTCGTAACAGGTAATCGGATCGAGGTCGTTCTCTTCCACAACAATGTTCGCCCTCAGGTCATTAAGAGCATGATGATCATTGGTGCTGGGAAAATTGCCTACTACCTACTCAATATTCTTCAAGATGTGCGTCGCAAGATCGATCTCAAGGTCTTAGAGGTCAATCGCGAACGGGCGGAATTCTTTAGTCAGGAATTTCCTGATCTCTATGTCGTCCATGGAGACGGAACTGCTAAAGACATTCTTTTAGAAGAGAGTGCCAATAACTTCGATGCTGTGGCTACTTTGACAGGGGTCGATGAAGAAAACATCATCACCTCCATGTTCTTGGATTCTGTCGGAGTCAAAAAGAACATTACCAAGGTCAACCGAACCAGTCTGTTGGAGATCATTGGCGATCAAGATATGACCAGTATCGTTACGCCAAAACGCATCGCTGTAGACACCATTATGCACTTTATTCGTGGACGCTACAATGCACAGTTCTCAAACCTAGAAGCCTTGCACCATGTCGCAAACGGCCGGATTGAAACCTTGCAGTTCCAAATTAAGGAAGACAATAAACTAACCCAATATCCCCTCTCTGAATTGAAATTGAAAAAAGGCGTCTTGATCGCTGCCATTATTCGAGACGGCAAGGCTATTTTCCTAAATGGAGATGACCGTTTGATGGTAGGAGATCGGATTATCGTAACCACCTTGATTCAAAATGTCACTAAAAATCTACGATCTACTTGAGAGGTAAGCCTGATGAATAGAAGCATGATTCGTTACCTCTTGTCCAAGCTCCTCTTAATCGAGGCAGCTCTCCTGATCGTTCCCTTAGTCGTCGCTACGATCTATCAGGAACCTGCCAAGGTCTTTGTCTCTATTGGGGCAACCATGGCCATCTTACTTGGGCTGGGGCTACTTGGTAGTTTTCACAAACCAAAGGACTTCACATTTATGCTAAAGAAGGAGTCCTGATTGTAGCCCTCTGTTGGATCCTCTGGTCCTTCTTTGGCGCCCTTCCCTTTGTCTTTTCGGGACAAATTCCCAACATTATCGATGCCTTCTTTGAAGTCAGCTCTGGCTTTACAACAACAGGGGCAACGATTTTAGATGATGTAGGTGTCCTCAGCCATTCTCTCCTCTTTTGGCGCAGTTTCACCCACTTGATTGGGGGGATGGGAGTATTGGTCTTCGCCCTTGCGATTATGGACAATAACAAGAACAGCCACCTCGAAGTCATGAAGGCGGAAGTTCCTGGTCCAGTTTTTGGGAAGGTCGTTTCCAAATTAAAAAACACAGCTCAAATCCTCTACTTCTTGTACTTGGGCTTGTTCTTCCTCTTTGTGGTTCTTTATTTCCTTGCCGGCATGCCCCTTTATGATAGTTTTGTCATCGCCATGGGGACGGCTGGAACCGGGGGCTTTACCGTTTTTAACGACGGAATTGCCCACTACAATAGTAGTTTAATCACCTATTTGGTCAGTATCGGGGTTTTAGTCTTCGGAGTTAACTTTAACCTCTACTACTTCCTCATGATCCGAAAATTCAAGGCCTTCTTTAAAGATGAGGAATTGCGGACCTATATCACCATCGTCCTCGTGTCCAGTGTCTTGATCGCGTACAATGTCCTTCATCTCTATGCCAATGTCGCTAAGAGTTTTGAGATTTCCTTCTTCCAAGTTTCCAATATCATCACCACTACCGGTTTTGGTTATGGAACGACGGAAAAATGGCCTCTCTTTTCTCAGTTCATCCTCTTGATGCTGATGGTCGTCGGTGGTTCTGCTGGATCGACCGCTGGGGGCTAAAAGTCATTCGGTGCTTGACCTTATGGCGAATCGCAAAAAATCAGGTTCTTTCGACCTTGTCTCCGAATCGCGTTCTGACCTTGCATGTCAATGATACGGTATTGGATAAGGATACACAGCATCAGATCCTCAAGTACTTTACAATATACAGTTTTATCACGATCGGCCTACTCTTTGTAGTCAGTCTAGACAATAATAACTTCATGACGGTTGTCAGCGCTGTCTTTAGTTGTTTCAACAACATTGGACCTATGATTGGAACAGGTCAAACCTTCTCCATCTTTAGTCCGATTTCAAAACTGTTACTTTCCTTAGCCATGATTGCCGGACGGCTTGAAATCTATCCAATGATTCTTCTCTTCCTCCCTAAAACATGGTCTAAACGCTGATAGACAACTCTTTGTACAAAATCAACACCCTTAGAAAAAAATAATTTCTAAGGGTGTTTCTGTTATTTGCGATCGTCCTATTTTTGATTCTTCATTTCGCTTCAGACTAAAATGGTCTGGCAAGGGTCTGGTCCTACTTTGGTTCCAGGATGGCAACGTAGAATCCTTGCAATCCCCATCAAGACACCTTTCACACCAAAACGTTCAATCGCTTGGATCATATAATTGGAACAGGTCGGTTGAAAGCGACAAGAAGGCGGAAATAGGGGAGAGATCCATTTTTGATAGCCTCTGACCAGCGCAATTAGGATTGTTTTCATGCTTTTTTAGATTTAGTCACTGCTAGATTGTGCAGCTGGCTGATTTCTTTTTTGTTCAAGCGACGGTATTCACCCGGACGTAGTCCTGAGACGTCCAAATTTCCAAACTGGGTCCGGGAGAGTTTATCCACTAAAAGTCCCACCGCTTCAAACATCTTTTTAACCTGGTGGTTACGCCCTTCATGAATGGTCAACTGAACCACTGAACGGTTTTTTTCGACATCCACTTTTAAGATCTCGTAAGTTGCTGGCTTGGTTTTCTTTCCATCAATGGTCACTCCTCGCGTCAAGGGACGCAAGTTTTCCTTATTGGCAATCCCTTTGACACGCGCCACATAGACCTTATCAATTTCATTGCGCGGGTGAATCATCTCATCTGTAAAATCACCATCATTGGTCAAAATCAAGACACCAGATGTATCCCAGTCCAAACGTCCTACTGGGTAGATGCGCTCTGGTACTTGAGATAAAAGGTCAACGACTGTTGTCCGACCTTTATCATCCGATACACTAGAAATGACGCCACGTGGCTTATTTAAAAGATAGTAGACCTTTTCTTCATTATAGATTGGAGTCCCTTCTACTTCTACCTGATCACCGGTTTTAATGATGGTCGCTAATTCACGCACAACTTGGCCATTGACTGTCACCAAGCCTTGCTTGATCAGTTCTTCGGCCTTGCGACGACTAGCCACGCCTGCATGGGCAATATATTTGTTAATTCTCATCTAGTTCCTCTGTTCTCTCTGAAAATAATTGACCTTCCTCTGGATCGATGTCCACTTCCTCAACCTTTGGCAATTCCTCCAAATGATTGATCCCCATATAATCCAAAAAATACTCCGTCGTGACATACAAATTAGGACGCCCGAGGACTTCTTTTTTTCCATCTTCGCGGATCAGATCAAATGACAGTAGTTTGGTAATGGCACCACTGGAATTAACGCCTCGAATATCATCGACCTCCACGCGGGTGATCGGTTGCTTATATGCAATGATTGACAAGGTTTCAAGGGCAGCCCGAGACAAGCTTTGGTTCATAGGCGTTCTAGAATAGTCTCGTAAAACCGAAGCGTAGTCTGCCTTTGTCACCAATTTATAACGGGAAGCTGTCTCCATCAAACACAGACTGGTATCTGTGTCCTCCTGGTATTTTTGGGCCAATTTTTCTAAACTTTGCACCACACCTGTTGGGGGTAAAGAGAGAAGATCTGCGATTTGTCTGGCAGTAATTCCTTCTTCACCCGCTACAAATAAGAGTGCTTCAATTTCAGCTAATTTGCTCATGTTCAATCCTATTTAAGTAAATTTCTCCAAAAGCCCTATCCTGTACCACTGTGACCTCTTGAATCTTGATTAATTCAAGGGTTGCAAGAAATAGGGTAATGACCTCTTGGAGATCCGCTGCTTCTAGAAACAAGTCCTGCAAGAGAACTTGTGAGCGATCGTGGAATCGGTGACGCAGCTGGTCCATCAGATCCTCAATCTTGTATTCATCCTTTGACAATGGTTGTATGGTTCTGACGGAATTCTTCTTTTTTCTTGGTCAATAGTTTTGAGAAAGCCAAGAAGAGATCCACCGTGGTGCGATCATGAAGTAATTCGGTATCGTCATAGACCAATTCCATCTTCGGTTTCGAATAATAGAGGGCGCGCTCCTCGTGCTGCGAGGCCATCAACTCTCTAATTGCTTGTAAGTACGGTACTCTTCCAATTGAGAAAGGAGGTCCTGCTCTAGATCCTCTGCTTCATCCATCTCCTCTGCGACCTTAGGAAGAAGTCTTCGACTCTTGATCAGGGTTAGTTGACTAGCCATCAGCATGTATTCCCCTGCTACCTCTAGTTTCATCGCCTGGAGAGTCGCCAGATAAGCCAGATACTGTTCAATCACCTCAATCAAGGGGACCTCATAGATATCCATCTGGTATTTAGAGACCAAGTGGAGCAAGAGATCCAGAGGCCCTTCAAAATCTTTAAATTTAATATCCATTATTTATATTTTTCTAATGTCACCATAGTTTTTAGGCCCAATTCACGCGCAATACTAAAGAGATCCACACCGAGTTCCCGTTGTTTCAAAATATACTGCTCACGAATCGATTGTGCCGAAAGGTCTTGGTTGCCTTTTTCGATCAAGAAGGCTTCTAATTGTCGGAATCCCCACTGACGGGAGTAAGATTTTCCTTTATTATCAAAGAGATAGACACCATCGAGGAAGAGTTGCAACTCATCCAGTAAAGGCTCTGGAACTTTTAAAACCCGTTTTTGGCCATCTTTGCCCACTCGAATGACATGAAAGTCCAGCTGAATATCTTCGACCTTGACTTGGAGGATCTCACTTGGCAATAAGCCCATCTCCAGAATCAATAAGGCCATCAAGCGTCCCTGTGGATTGGTTGATTCTTCCCAAAAATGGGTCAGATCCAACAATTCACGATCATGGGTTTTGGCCGGTTGAATTTTAGGCAAGACCAAACGATGGTATTCAGAAATAAAGCGTTCTTGATACAAATAATATAAAAATTGGTTAACAGCGGATAATTTTCGTTTTTGAACCGCCGGTTTAAAATCTTTAATCGAAGCTTGGTAAATTCTCAAATTTCGTCGGCGTCACTTTTCCATGAATTGATTCAATAAATTGGTCCAAATCATAGAAATAGGCTGACTGAGAATTTTCACTTAGTTCTTTTTGATCAATAAAACTTGCAATAAATTCTTTCATTTTGGAATCATCTCGTATTCATTTGAAAAATTATGCATCAGCGAATTGATGGCTTTGAGGATCGATTTCCGCGTAATAATCCCTTGGAAATAACCTTCTTCATCCACCACTGATAAGAAGGAGTCATCCACCAACTTGTGAAGGACTTCTGTCAAATTGAAGTCTAAGCCGATGACCCCGACCTCCTTCTTTGCAACGTCTACGATATCCATCGAAGCAAAAGTCTCCTCAGGAATCTCGTGTTTCAATTGATAAGATAGAATATCCGTTAGGGAGATCGTCCCCACAAACTTGCGTTCATCCGTCACTACCGGGATGCGACTATAGCTAATCTGGCTCAACAGCAAGACCGCATGGTCTACATTGTGGGTATCAATCAAGACCGCTAAATTTTTGGCAGGAGTTAAGAACGTCTCTTCCTGCGCCAGCAAGAAACGTTCAAATTCCTTTGCTATCATCTGCTAAACTCCTTTGTCAATTCAGGGTACAATTCATGATCTCGCGTATAATACTCTACCTTGAAGTTCGAATCGGTAATCTCTATCTTGGCATACAAACACTCGCGAATCAGACCACGAGGTTGGCTAACGGATCCAGGATTCACAAAGAGGGTTCTTCCTTCCTTCCAAGCATCTGGGATATGAAGGTGGCCGTATAGACAAATATCTGCTTCCTCCTCTTGGGCCCACAGATCCAATTTTTGAAAACTAAAATTGATCTGGAAGAGATGCCCATGGGTCTGGATGATCCGTGTTGGCCCTAGTTGGGTCACCAAGCGTTCCGGATAGCCATCATAAAAATCCATATTTCCTTGGACAACGTGGATCCCTTCCCAGACAGGATCGTCACTTTTTAGTTCAGAATCCCCATTGTGAAAGATCCCATCGACCTGACCTAGGTATTTTTCTTTAATAGCTTCAACAATGGAGCGGTCTCCATGCGAGTCACTCATAACGATGATTGTTTGCTTTGCCATGATGGAAATACCTCCAATAACTTTTTAACAGCTAAAGCACGATGTGATTGTGTATTTTTTTCTTCAAGCGTTAATTCAGCAGCAGCACGGCCCGTTTCCCCAACTAAGAAGAGAGGGTCATAGCCAAAGCCGTGTTCCCCTTTGGGCTCAAAATTAATATACCCTGGCCAATCAGCTTCCACCACTAAGCTTTCCTTGCCTGGTCTTGCAACCACCAAGGTCGTATGGAACTGGGCTGAACGATCTTTCAAGTCAAAGACCATGGCCAATTCGTGCAACAATTTCGCATTGTTTTCCGCATCTGTCGCACCAACTCCCGCAAAGCGAGCTGACCAAACTCCTGGTAAGCCTCCCAAGATATCTACCTTCAAACCTGAATCATCCGCTAAGACTGTTTTCCCAGTTAGCTCTGCAATCGTTTCAGCTTTTAGGCGGGCATTCTCTTCAAAGGTCATCCCTGTTTCTTCGACTTCTGGAAGCTCTGGGTATTGATTGAGATTTCCACTTCAAAGCCCAGCTTTTCAAACATATTACGGAATTCTTTGGTTTTTCCCTCATTTCGAGTCGCAATAAGAATCGTATCTTTGACCTTGTCTTGACCCAAGAAGGCTTCCACATCCACCCCAGCACTTGGCAAATGCAAATAGAGCAATTTCCCTTTTTCAACCAAGAGCAAGGCTCCTTGACGCTGTACGATTTCAAAAGCTCTTCCCTTGACTTCATTCAAGATTTCGGTCAAAAAGGTCAGAAAACGAAAGGCTGAACCATAGCGCATCACCGATAGATTGAGAGGGAATCCCTCAGGATCCTTGGCAAAGAGAAGTTCCAGCTGATCTAACAGAGTGGAAGCTTCCGCAGGCACTTGACTAAATTGGTTGTAGTCAGCATCTTCTCCCCATTGGGCAATATACCAATCCTGGGGATCTTTGTATTCAAATAGTTTGTCACTCATAAATTTACATGCTCCACATTCACTGAACGTTCTAGCCATTTTTCGGCAATCGCTGCAAAGCTATTGGCATTTGCAGTGGTAAAAAAGCGGTGGGTCTGCTCTAAGAGTTCCCGACTCTTATTGAGCTCAAAATAGTTTAATAAAACGGAAATATCCCGAACACACTCTGCCCCACTATCAATCAATTTGACATCCGGTCCCATCACATTTTGAATGATCGGTTTTAAAAGGGGATAATGGGTGCATCCCAAGACTAAGGTATCAACCTTTCCAACTAGTGGTTTTAGGGTTTCGTAAACCACCTTTTTGGTCACACTGGATGCCAACTCGTTTGATTCCACTAAAGGAACAAACTTGGGACAAGCTAAACTGCTGACTTCCATGTCTGGTGCTAGACTTTGAATCTTCTCTTTATAAATTCCAGAAGAAACCGTCATCGGTGTCCCAATGACCCCAATTTTTTGATGGGTCGTCGATTTAATGGCTGCAGAAGCTCCGGGCAAGATCACTCCCAAAACGGGAATATCAAGTTTCTCCTTGACTTCTTCCCAAACAACTGCCGTCGCTGTATTACAGGCTAAGACAATCATCTTGACATTTTTGGTCAGAAGGAAGTTCACCATCTGCCAAGTATACTCGCGAATTTGGTCTGCTGGTCTAGGACCATAAGGTGCACGCGCTGAATCTCCAATATAGACGACATCTTCGTGAGGAAGCTGACGGAGCAATTCGCGGACAACAGTCAGGCCCCCTACTCCAGAATCTAAAAAACCAATCGGTCGGTTATCCATATCTCTTCCTTCCAAAAGGAGGGACTAAGAAATTCCTCCAAGCCCCTCTCATTTATTATCGTGAGATTGCCCCACTCTTATTTTTTCTTGTTTTTCGCCATTGCTGATTTTTGTTGGTTCACAATTTGGCGATAGACTTGTTGAACTTTTGCTTCGCTTGGACGTTGGCCGCTGGCACCTAAAAGCGTACGGACTGCTTCAACATTCAAACGTGGGTTTGATGCAAATTCTTTTTCAAATTGACGACGAAGCAAGAACATTCCTGCAACCATCCCACCAAAGAAAGCTAAAATAATCAACAAAATTCCTAAAAAGAGATTCATACAATTTTCTCCGATCCATTATTTTTACATAACTATCATTATATCAGACAATCGCTTATTTTTCAATGTCAAAGCCGTAGAGTGTCGCAAGATAATCTTCTGGTTTTTCTGCTCGACGAATCAAACGGGCCTGCCCATCTTCTTGAAGCAAAACTTCTGCAGAACGCAACTTAGCATTGTACTGATACCCCATTGAAAATCCATGGGCTCCAGTGTCATGGATCACGAGCAAATCTCCAATCTCCGTCACGGGTAGTTCTCGTTGTTTCGCAAATTTATCGTTATTTTCACAGAGACTTCCCACGACATCGACCACTTCAGTCGGGTCCATCTGGACGATCCATATTGGTAATATGGTGATAAGCACCGTACATAGCCGGTCTAAGAAGATTCACAGCTGAAGCATCGACACCCACATAGGTCCGGTAGGTTTTCTTTTTATGCGTCACTCTGGTTACCAAGAGGCCGTGTGAAGCCAGCATAAAGCGACCAAGCTCGGTATAGATTTTCACATGACCAAGTCCTGCCGGTTTGAGAATCGCATCAAAAGACGCGGTGCACGCCCTTCCCCAATAATGGCAATATCATTTGGTTCTTGCTCTGGTTTGTAATTGACCCCAACTCCACCAGAGAGGTTGATGAAGCCCAAGTGGACACCTGTTTTCTCGACGACTTCACTGCCAATTCAAAAAGTTGACGCGCTAGCTCTGGATAGTAGTCGTTGGATACAGTATTAGAAGCTAATAAAGCGTGAATGCCAAACTCTTCCACACCTAGTTCTTTCAACTCGATAAAGGCTTGGATCAATTGCTCCTTGGTCATTCCAAACTTGGCTTCTTCAGGATTGTCCATAATATCGGTTCCCAGTTCAAAAACTCCACCAGGATTATAGCGGCAAGAAATGACCTTGGGGATGCTAGTCACAGACTTCAAGAAAGCAATGTCTTCATAGGCATCTAGATTGATGGTTGCCCCTAATTCTCTAGCATAGACAAATTCATCAGCTGGCGTGTTGTTAGAAGAAAACATGATCTCTTCTCCACTAAAGCCCAGTTTATCCGCCATCAACAATTCGACATAGCTGGCCGTGTCAACTCCACAGCCCTCTTCTTGCAAAATTTTTAGGATCGATGGATTAGGAGTCGCCTTAATGGCAAAGTATTCCTTAAATCCTTCATTCCAAGCAAAAGCTTGATGGAGGGCACGAGCCGTTTCACGAATTCCTGCTTCATCATAGAGATGGAAAGGGGTAGGAAATTCTTGGGTCAGACTTTCTAATTGTTCACGGGTTACAAAAGGTGTTTTCATAAGCGCTCATTTCTATTCTTTAGTCACTATTAGTATAGCACAAGTCGGAAGACAAAAAAAGCCGAGGCAACTGCCCCAGCTCAATCTCTCTTTGATTAGTCGTTTCTTCCGAAGATACGAAGAAGGCTGATAAAGAGGTTGATAAAGTCAAGATAAAGTTCCAAAGCCATTGCTACTGCCCAACCTGTAGCAGGTTGACCATTTGTTTGATCATAGACATAGCGAATCTTTTGGTTATCCCAAGCTGTCAATCCTGCAAAGAGGAAGACAGAGATGATACTCAAGATATAGTCCATTCCAGAACTTCTCAAGAACATGTTCACAACAGAAGCGATGATCACACCGATCAAGACTCCCATCAAGGCACGTCCCATTCCAGACAGGTCCTTTTTCACGACGCGTCCGATAGCTCCCATGACAATAAACATCAAGGCACTGACCAAGAAAGCCTTATAGACAGTTGCTTGCATGTAGCGAGCAATGATAAAGCTCAAGGTAAAGCCATTCAAAGCTGAGTAGATCAAGAAGATCGGAAGAGCAGACGGGCTATTTTTAACAGCCTTCCCACTTGCAACAAAGACCAAGATCAATTCTACAACCACTGCTGCATAGTAAACCATTGGTGCTGTTGTCAAGATTTGAACGAAGAAATCTTGAAAGACCGTCATCATAAGACCAGAGACAAGGGCTGAAATCCCAACACCGATCCCAACTAATGAGTAGATTTTGTTATAAAAAGCATTCAATCCACTTTGTTCTTGGATTACTGAATCATTATACATATAAACAAGTTCCTTTCAAATTTGTTTACTATGATTTTAACATTTTTCGATGAAAAAATCTCCTTTTGGCCATCTTTTTACGCCAAGGTTCTGAAGCTTCCTTAACAGCCCAGTATTTATCCACCATGGTCACTACGAAGGATTCTTTGTAGCGAGGCGGGGCAAGGGTGGCACCCCACATGTGTTTAATAATGATGTCTTCTTCCTTGGCATTGAGATCTGTGATCTTTCGTGCATTTCTCACGGCAATGCGGGGATGGATCCAGGCGTGACTCTTGGTAAACTTGGTCTCGCGCCAATCATAGTAAAAGAGGTCATGCAAGAGGCCACCCCGAGCCGTACTTTTGGCATCCCAACCAAATTTTTTAGCCAGTTTATAACTGGTATAGCTAACATGAATGGAATGCTCCAAACGATTGGAATGAATATGGTGGGGAATGTCGGCTAATTTTTGAACCTTAGGATGCTGGATCAGATGGCCTACATAGGTCATGTATTCTTTGTCACGATGATATTGCATAAGATAACCACCTTTCGTTGATAAGCTCTCCCAATAAGATCTCCATCAACTTCTTCTTACAGGTTAAGTATACTTCTTTTTCTCAAAATTTCCTTAAAGAAAACATCAAAATTCCTGCTGCCACTGCAACATTCAAACTCTCGGCCCGACCTGGCATAGGAATATGAACCAGCTGGTCTGCTTGTGTCGCCATTTCCTGGCTGATGCCATTTCCTTCATTGCCCATAACCAGGATAAACTGATCGGTCTGAGGAAGCTGACGGTAGTCAATGGAAGCTTCTGAAAGCGTCGTTGCGAGAACTGCTAGATGTGATTGCGTAGCTCGCTCCAATAGTTCTTCTCGATCCAGTTTCCAGATAGGGATATGGAAATGACTGCCCTGCATGGATCGAAGGGTCTTGAGACTGTATAGATCTGCGGAGGCTTTCGAAAGCATGACGCCATCAAAAGCCTGCTGCATCTGCTGTTCGAATCATAGTCCCTACATTGCCAGGATCCTGTACATCCTCCAAATAGAGGAAGCGCCCTTGTAGCTGATCCGGAAGGTCTGGTTGCTCCAGAGCGATCTCTGCGACAATCCCTTGCGGAGTCTTCGAATCTGCCAAGAGACTTAAGATCTCCGGGGTCACGACGGTGACTTTTTGGATGTTCTCTACCCGGTCTAAATAGGCTTCTAAAACAAAGACCTGTTGAATCTTCGCTTGATTTTCTACTGCCTCTTCAAACAGATGCCAGCCTTCAATGAGATAAGAATCTGTCCGGTATTTTTTTTGATGTAATTTTTTAGCATTTTTGATTACATTATTGGATTTAGACGTTATAATATTCATAGAACTATTATAGCACAAAGAAAAAGAAGAAATCATGCCTCAGATAGATTTCTTCGAGTCAAGGAGGTCGCACATGCAAAAGGTAAAAATGATTGCCCAAGGACGGGTTCAAGGGGTTGGCTTTCGCTGGGGAGTGTACAGTCTTGCTTTAGAGATCGGTGGGATTACTGGCCGTGTCTGGAATAACGACGACGGAACGGTTGGCATTCTGGCCCAGGCAGAGTCTAGTAGCCAAATGGCTAAATTCATTCAAGAAATTCGCAAAGGTCCTACACCTTTTGCACATGTGACTTATTTAGATGTTACGCTCGCAAACTTTGAAAACTATACAGACTTTAAAATTGCAAATTAAGACTAGAGAACTATTGTGTATTTTCAAAAAAAACAGTAGAATAGAAAGGTAACATTAAAAAAAAGAAGGAACTATTTGTGAAAAAAAATAAACTTGCATTACTTGCATCGATGGGACTAGCTTCGCTTGTCTTCTTGTCAGGATGCGTGAGTGTCGATCGGAAAACTGGAAATCCGACTGGACTGATCTGGAATCTTCTTGGCCGTCCAATGGGCGAAGCCATCAAATTCTTTGCCAACAACCTTGGCTTGGGCTTTGGGATCGGGATTATTATCGTCACCTTGATCGTGCGGTTAATCATCTTGCCACTTGGTTTGTACCAATCATGGAAGGCAACCTACCAATCTGAAAAGATGAACTACTTGAAACCTATCCTTGGGCCAATCCAAGAGCGCATGAAGAACGCTAGCACACAAGAAGAAAAGCTATTGGCGCAACAGGAATTAATGGCTGCTCAACGTGAAAATGGAGTTAGCATGTTTGGTGGAGTTGGGTGTTTGCCACTCTTGATCCAAATGCCATTCTTCTCTGCTCTCTTCTTTGCAGCTCAGCACACCAAAGGGGTAGCAGATAGTAGCTTCCTTGGCATTGCTCTTGGTAAACCAAGCTTGCTCTTGACGGCTATCGTAGCAGTTCTTTACTATATCCAAAGTATGCTTTCTCTTCATGGAATTGAAGATGAAACCCAAAAGGAAAGCATGCGTAAAGCATCACTGATGAGTCCGATTATGATCGGTGTCTTCTCATTGATCTCTTCAGCCGGAGTGACTCTTTACTGGGTAGTCGGTGGGGTGATCCAAATTATCCAACAATTTGTCATCAACTACTTGATTCGTCCAAATCTTCGCAAACGGGTCGCTGAGGAATACAAAAACAATCCTCCAAAAGCGACTAGTCACCGTGTGAAAAAAGACGTCACACCAACTGCGACGACACAAATTCAACACAAACCAAAAAACAACCGCAATGCAGGAAAACAACGCAATAGAAAGTAGTACAAACTACTAAATTCTAGCGAAAATAGAGCAGCACTTGAACCCAAGGGTTCAAGTGCTTTTTTGATACCGTTCAGTCAGTCAACGAAAAATTTTCACTCTCACAAGGAGATTAAGAGCACAAAAAAATAGGCCCTCTTGGAGGGCTTGCGTTTTATAGTTACGCTGTTTTTTCTACGTTCAAAATTTTCACTTGGTAGCTTCCAGCTGGTGTCTCAACAGTGACAACGTCACCTGTCTTCTTACCAATCAAAGCGTGACCGATTGGGCTTTCGTTAGAGATCTTTCCTGCAAAGGCATCTGCCCCTGCTGAACCAACGATGCTGTATACTTCTTCATCTGTTTCGCCAACTTCTTGAACTGTAACGGTTTCCGATCGCTACTTCGTCTACTGCAACAGCGTCACTATCGACGATTTCTGCATAACGGATTTTTGTTTCCAAGCTAGAGATTTGACCTTCAACAAAAGCTTGTTCATCTTTTGCCGCTTCATACTCAGAGTTTTCTGAGAGGTCACCATATGAACGAGCGATCTTAATCCGTTCCACCACTTCAGGTCGACGGACCAATTTCAATTCTTCTAATTCTTGTTCCAATTTTTCTTTTTCTGCTAGGGTCATTGGGTATGTTTTTTCTGCCATTATTCTTCTCTTTCTATTATTTGAATGAAAAAGCTGTGGACGCGCCACATGCTTTTTCTAGTTTGAACTTGCTTGTGTCAATTTACTATTGACGTGTTCTTCAACATTTTTATTGTGTTCTTCGTATGTCTTAGCGAAGAAAACTTCACCATTTTCGACATTTGCGACAAAATACAAGTAATCGGTCTTACTTGGGTTCACCGCCGCTTCGATCGCTGATACTCCAGGGTTATCCACTGGGCCAGGCATCAAGCCGGTATTCTTATAAATATTATAAGGTGAATCCAGCTCTGTATTGATCGTTGCATCTTCTTTTAAGGTCGTCTTTTGACCAAGTTTCCCTTCTGCATAAAGAATTGCAATATTACTTTGCAAAGGCATGTCTTGGTTCAAACGGTTATAGAAGACACTCGCGATATCTTTGCGGTCCTGATCCGTCGCCCCTTCTTTTTCAACCAAGGAAGCAAGAGTCAATACTTCGTTTACATTGATGTTCTTGCTCTCAAGTGTTTCATAGTATGGGCTTAAGTTTTGATCCATTGCCGCAAGCATCTGATCGATCATCTCTTTCACTGTGGTATCTTTCCCATAGTTATAAGTAGCTGGGAAGAGATAACCTTCTAAACGGTAGCGAACACCAGAATCCTTACTTGGCAGATTCGCCAAGAGCTTAGGATATTTGGCCACCATCTTCTCAATAAAGGCATCGTCTTGGACAGCCTTCAAGAAATCTTCTTTCTTGAATGGAGTCTTGCCTGCCTTCTTAGTGGAGACATCGGCGGTGATAGCCGTCGCAATCTGATCAATCGTATAGCCTTCTGGAATCGTGACCTTTCCAAGAACTGGAGCCTGAGGAGTTTTGGTTCCCTCTTCTTGCAGTTTTTGGATGATGGTTTCTAGATCCATGCTCTTTTGCAAAGTTGAAAGTAACCGGATTTGAAATTGCTATAGTTCTTGAACTTGGTATAGTAGTTAAAGAACTGGCCATTTTTCACGAGTCCTTTTTTCTCAAGGATCGCGCCAATCTCACGATTACTTGAACCTGCTGGAATCTCAACCGTTACGAATTCTGTTGCATTTTTATCCATCGGCTTGACAGCTGAATGGATATAGGTCATAGCAAAGATCCCTGTAGCCACGATCACAATCAGCAAAAGGCTGACCACTGTCCGCACAATTCGTTTAGCGATTTTATTTTGTTTCTTTTGTTTTTGTTGGCGCTGGTTACGAGAAGAGCGCGATAAGCTTTCCTCTACCGGTTCCTGACTTGGTTCTTTTTTAGCAGGCTTTGTAAGCTCACTCTTTTCTTCCACAGCAGGAGTCGCCTTTTACTGGCTCCACTGGTTCTTCTTTGGGAGCCAACGCAGATTCTTCTACTTTTGGAGGTGGTGTTGCTTCTTCCTCCTCTTTCAGTGAAGAAGGGGTTTCAATGCTTCGATCAGGTAGATCATACTCTTTTTCGATCTTTAGAAGTTGCTCATTGGCCTCTTCTAAGTCTCTGAGGATCTGCTCTTTGAAGCTTAATAACTTCTCACTGTCTTGTGATTTATCAGTCAAATAATTGACCTCCCTCATCATAATCCTTAATATTATATCTTAAAAGATTTAGAAAAGCAATACAAATCGATCTTCTTCTTCAAAATACCTATTTAATCAAGGTTTTCGTTTTCCCAGACCAGATTGTACCAAACTTCACCCGCATATTGGGATTCTGAAAGACCTTCATTGGTAAATCCTTGCTTTTCGTAATAAGGAATCAAATAATCATGACAGGTCAAATTGATCCCTTGGCGATTATCTTTCACCGCAATCTCTTTCATTGCCTCAAGCAAGAGGGTTCCCAACCCTAGGCCCTTGGGCTTCTTTAGCAATGGATAGACTCGTAATGGAAATAAAGCCCTGTTCTAGATGGCTTAGATCTTCAACCTCTGAAAAAGAGGAATCGATCAAATAGCGCTCCGGTCTAACAGGTCCTTCTAAATAGCCTAAGATCTGACCTTGGCACTCTGCTACAAGAAATGTCGTTTGAATCTTTTCGATGTGATCTTTTAAAATCTCACGCGCAATCGCTTCTTCTTCTGAGAAATTTTCAAGCTCAATGCGCTCGATGGCATCCAAATCCTGCAGCTCTGCCTGTCTAATGTGAATCTTTTCTTTCATCATTTACTCCTTCTATCGTTCCCAAACCATATGGACACCTCGATCAGACTCAGCTTCATCTCGAAATCCTTGCTGGGAAAAATAAGATAGTAAGTCTTCTGGGCAATCGATCCAAATGGCTTCCTTTTCCTTTTGAACAGCTAGATCCTTTAAAGCAGCGATCAAAATAGAACCATAGCCTTGACCTTGAAAGGCTGGTCTCACTGCTAGTCGCAATACAATTAGGTCTCTTTTTAAAGGCTGGTCTTCTGTCGCCAACAAGTAAGCCACAGCATCCCCCGCCTGCTCTGCAAGCAAAGAAATGGCTTCCTTCGAACCTAGCGCTTCCTCAAGAGTGGCCTTGTGCTTCTTTTCTTCATTGTCATGAAGTTCTTCTTCTAGCAACAGCAACTGTTCTTGATCAGCTGGGGTGATTGATCGAATCATCATCCTGCTTTCCTCATCTCATACTCCTTCAGTGGACAGATAAATTTGAGTCTGGAACCAATCGATTCCAGACTCAATCATCTCTTATTGTACACTATGTGTCAAACTAGATAATAAACGCTCAAATGAGTATTCATAGGTTTGAATATCTCCTGCTCCCATAAAGACATAGACCGCATTTTCATGGTCAAGAAGAGGAGAAACATTCTCAGCTGTAATAATCGCTGAACGTTTGACAATTTTTGCTTCCAAATCTTCAACTTTCACATCGCCGTGATCGACTTCCCGTGCAGAACCATAGATCTGTGCCAAGTAAACAGCATCTGCTTGATTCAAGGCTTCAGCAAATTCATCCAACAAGGCAATGGTCCGTGTAAAGGTATGTGGTTGGAAAATAGCCACAATCTCTTTACTTGGGTATTTTTGACGGGCCGCATCCAAGGTTGCAATAATTTCCGTTGGATGGTGCGCAAAGTCATCGATGATCACTGTTCCATTGACTACTTTTTCAGTAAAGCGACGTTTCACTCCAGCAAAGGTCTTCAAATGCTCGCGGACTAAATCTAAATCAAATCCTGCAATGTAAAGCAAACCAATGACTGCTGTGGCATTCATGATGTTGTGGCGGCCAAAAGTTGGGATATGGAATTGTCCCAAATCTTCTCCACGGAAATGAACGTTGAAGGTTGAACCAGTCGTTGAACGAAGCAAGTTGCTTGCCACAAAATCGTTCGTCTCCTTATCAAAACCATAGTAATAAATTGGTGCTGATGAGGTAATCCGACGCAATTCTTTGTCTTCTCCGTAGATGAAGAGGCCTTTGCTGATTTGTTTGGCATAATCGTTAAGGCATTAAAGACATCTTCTAAGCTCGTGAAATAATCTGGATGGTCGAAGTCAATATTGGTGATGATACTGTATTCAGGATGGTAAGGCATAAAGTGGCGTTCATACTCATCTGATTCAAATACAAAATATTTGGCTGCTTCAGAGCCACGACCTGTCCCGTCACCAATCAAATAACTGGTATCAGTGATATTTGATAAGACATGCGAAAGCATCCCTGTTGTTGAGGTTTTTCCGTGTGCTCCGGCAACTCCCATGCTGACGAAGTCACGCATAAATTCACCAAGGAATTCATGGTAGCGTTTATAGGTTAGGCCATGCTCATCTGCATAAGCGATTTCCACATTGTTATCTGGACGGAAAGCATTCCCGGCAATGAGGATCTTGTCGCCTTCCAAATTTTTAACATCAAATGGATAAATTTGAATTCCTGCTTGTTCCAAGCCACGTTGCGTAAAGTAATACTTCTCAACATCTGACCCTTGAACCGTATGTCCCATTTGGTGAAGCATGAGGGCTAAAGCACTCATCCCTGCTCCTTTAATTCCAATAAAATGGTATGTATTAGACATGTTTTCTCCTTATTCTTGATCTAGATGGGTTAAATCCAATTCTTGTTTGATTGGCTGTGGTTTCAACTTGTGTTGATCTTTATTGTATATTTGGCTAGTCTTTAAGAAATCATAATTGTTTTTCTTTTCAGTCGGTTCTGCCACTTCTGGTTCTCCTGCAGATTCGAACTCTGCAAGGATCAACTGATCTTGTCGCAATCGTTTGCTGTATTTCAATAATTCACCCGGATTTTCCTTTTGGAAAGGAGCTGTTGGCTGACCAGGTTTCCGTTCTGAAATAAACGGTTTTTTCCGCTTACTTGTAGTAGCTGCTGGATCCGTTGTCAGATAGGGGGCTGTGCGTTTCTTTTTCAGATCTTCACGCGCACGCTCTCTCGCTTCCTCTGCATAACGATTGGCAGGGCTTTTTTTATCAATCGGCTCTTTAAAATCAGGTTTTCTTACTGGCCGTCTTTTCGGTAGGGGCTCTTCTAGTGGTTGATGGTAAGGATGCTTAGGTTTTGTGTTTTCAGCAATCGGTTGCCATTCCAAATAATTTTTATCCACATAGTCGCCTGTAATGTTACTAATCAAGTCTGTTTCATCATACAGGTTCATGTGGGGCATCTCTGTTAACATCAACTCATTATCCCCTACTTGAGGAAAATATTTTTCTGTCATGCTTTCTTCCTTTCGACACTCCATTAATTATAAACTATTCACAGAATTTTTCAAGCTATTCTGACTGAATTCCAAGAATCTCACGAATTTCCTCAACAGATAAACTGGATCGTGTTTCCGTTCCATCTAAAATCGTTGAGACCAAGTGTCTTTTGGAAGCTTGCAGTTCTTGGATTTTTTCTTCAATCGTACCACGAGTAATCATGCGGTAAACTTCAACATTTTGTTCCTGTCCCATTCGATGGGCACGTCCAATAGCCTGGTCTTCCACTGCAGGATTCCACCACAAATCGACTAAGATGACCGTATCGGCACCAGTGAGGTTCAATCCAACCCCTCCAGCCTTCAGAGAAATGAGAAAAGCATGGCGCTCACCTGCATTAAAAGCATTGGTCATTTCTTGTCGATCTTTAGCGGGAGTAGAACCTGTGATTTTAAAGGAGGTCATGCCAAGCTGGTCAATTTCCTGCTCTAGGATATCCAGCATGCCTCTAAATTGAGAGAAGATCAAAACCCGGTGTTCGCCATCCTTGATTTGACCCAAAAGATCTCGAAGACTCTCCAATTTCCCACTATCTCCTGATAGTCTTCCATAAAGAGGGCGGGGGTATCACAGATTTGGCGAAGGCGCATGAGACCCGAGAGAATTTCCACCTTGCTCCGATTTAGTTCTTCCTCACTAGAGGTTCGAACCCGATCTTGAATTTGTTTAATTGAGCCAAATAGATCGTTTTTTGACTTTCATCCAACTCATTGTGATAGGTTGTTTCAATTAAGTCCGGTAATTCTTGGAGCACTTCATCTTTTTTCCGTCTCATGACGAAAGGTTTGACAAATCGCGCAATGGTCTCAGGACTCAACTTTTGAAATTCTTTTTTAGCTGGGAAGAGCCCTGGAAGGACAATTTGGAAAATGGACCAGAGTTCACCCACATGGTTTTCAATCGGTGTCCCAGATAGGGCAAACACATGCGGAACCTCAAAGCCACGTAAGTGTTGGGCAATCTTGGTTTGGGCATTTTTCATGACCTGGGCTTCATCTAGAATCAAGTACTCATACTGATTCTTCTGGTATTCCTCCACATCTTGACGGAAAGAAGCGTAACTAGTGATAACCACCTGTGGATCGGTTGCAATGAGTTCATCTCGGTGCTGCTTGAGACCATAGACGACCGCCACCTCCATCTGAGGAGCAAATTTTGAAAATTCTTGTTTCCAATTGTAGATGAGACTAGATGGAGCTAGAATCAAGATTTTAGTTTCTTTTTTTGCAACACTTGTCAAGAAGGAAATGGTCTGCAGGGTTTTCCCAAGCCCCATATCATCCGCTAAAATACCACCAAAACCATAATGATTTAGCATGGAGAACCATTTGACCCCTGTTTCTTGGTAATCCCTTAGGGTCGCTTGGATTGTCATCTGAGGGAGTTGGTAATCTTCTGGATGAGTCAGATCATGAGCCAAATTTCGAAATTCTTCTGAAAAATGAACATTGTCTTGATCTGCCAACAAATCAGATAGCTGATAAGCAGCAATCCGGCGGGCTTGTAGTTTCCCACCCTTGCTCATTTTCGCCCGCAGATCTGCTAAGGCTCGACTGATCTTCTTGGTTTCTTCATCAAAAACAAGGACCTTCCCTGTATGGCTGACAAAATAGTCTTTTTGCCCTACTAGAGCTTTGAGGACCTGGTCCACTTCGGCTGGATCCACACTTTCAAAGTCAAAACCGATCTCCAGTAGACTGCCATTGGTTTTAACATCAATTTTTGGACGCTCCACTTGATAAAGATCTAAAAGGCTATCAGAGAGGGTAACCTCTCCTAAGGCTTCAAAAGTCGGGATCTGTTGGTGAAAGAATGGATAGATTTGCTCACTTGATAAAGGACTTCTTTGGGAAGAAAAGTCGTCTGTAAAACCTGCTGCTAGCATGGTTGAAAAGACTTCTTGCTCCTTATCGAAATCACTAGAATAAGGAAGATTGAGGAGTTCCTCACGCGTGGTCACCGCACGATCCTGGTATTGAAAGACCACGTCCAGTAGAACAGTCTGGTCCTGTGCTAGATCAAAATGAAATTCTGGAGTGAAATCGTGGATTAAAAAGCTGGTTGGTGCGGTTATTTGCCCCAGTTTTTTGAACTCTTTTAAACTATAAGAAAGCTTTGTTTGGTCCGTTGGATCAAAATGCAGGCGTTTTTTGCGATCCTGATCCATTGGAAGATCTTGGATGGCCTTCCATAGGATCCGCTGTTGGGGCGTCAGGTGATAGAAAACACCATTTCGAAACAGGTAAACAGCAGACTCGACAACCTTCACTTGTGGCTCCGTAATGATCAATTCGTAAAAATCACCATGGTCTTCCACCTGAAAATGAAAGAGATCTTCCTCCCCATGGACATCCTGAAAATAGACTTCAGAAAAATCATACAAGCTGTATTGCAAGAGGAAGGAATCCAAATTCATCAGTAATTCTACAGCTTCTTCAAAGAGAGTCGGTGGAAAATAAAGATGGCGCCCAGCATTGGGAAAGAAATCTTGCTCTTTTGATCCACTATCTGTGACCAAGCCTTGTAGGAAATTGATCACATCCTGACTAGGTCCATCAAATTCTATGTAAGAAATGGGTTCATAGTAACTTTTGCCAATTGCAAAGTGGCCTTCTTTCTGAAGGGTCTGCAAAAAAGCTAGCACATCTCTGATCACATAAGAACGCTCGTCTGGCAAGCGACGAATGCGAAGGGTCCACAAGAATTGACCAGAGTATTCATCCTCCTGCCCGACTGCTGATAAGACATAGCGTGTTTCTTTCTTTTCGATTTTTGGAAGGACCTGGTCTAAAAACAAACTTCCAAAAGAGACCTTCTCCTGCGTTTCTTCAGTCGCCGTGGCGTCTTCTTCAAGACTTGCAAGAGCTGCTTTCCCACTGTCATCATTCTTCAAAAAAGCTTCCACAGCTGCCAGATGCGTACAGAATTTTTTCTTTTGAAAGAAAGCACAGCTACAAAAAACGGCATCGTCGTCCAAACTGTACCGCAAGCTTTCTTCTTCCACCCGAAAATACAGGTATTTTTCTTTTACTTCCTGAAGGGAAACTTTCCCAGCTTCATAGAGAAGGCTCCCTTGTGAACGAACCTTCCCAGGAATTAATTTTGCCATGTTTACCACCTTAGATTAATCCCTTTATTATACCATATTTAAGAAAAAATTAGAAAAGATAATTTTACTATTAAAAGGATTTTAACTTACTTTTAGAAAAAAAACTGAGACAGTATTGTCCCAGCTTTTCACCTGATTTCGTAACAGAGTTACCTCAATCAGCTATCCATGATTTTTCTCTTTTAACTGTTTGAGCGAACAATAGACAGAATAGCTAAATAGAGAGGAGAAAGATCCCGATAGCCCACAGAAAAAGACAAAAAACACGACCTATTTTTTAATAAAATCCCCAACAATAGGATCAAGAGCTCCAAGCTTACGATCGAACCGAGAAAACAAGAGATACAGATAGATTTTAAATAATAAGTACACAAACCTAAAGCTCTCATGATCTTCATGAGTTTACTCTACTCATCCTTAAAAAAAGCATAAGGAATAAAGAATATCCGGACCATGATACTACGCATCTGACTATCCTCCACTTCATTTTACCAGCTTATTAAAAAAAGCAACGCTTATGCGCTACTTTTAGTTGTTTTCATAGTTGGAAGAATGAGCATTTTATCATTTGAAATATCCTTCTCCACTTTGATCCATTTGTCTCGTATTCCCTACTTCCGTTTTCGCGCAATCAAATGGATTGGAGTTCCTTCAAAAACAAAGGCCTTGCGAATTTGGTTTTCTAAGAAACGAAGGTATGAGAAGTGCATCAGTTCTTCTTCGTTAACAAAGACCACAAAAGTTGGCGGCTTGGTTGCCACTTGTGTCGCATAGAAGATCTTGAGGCGTTTTCCTTTGTCGGTCGGCGTTGGATTAATGGCAATGGCATCCATAATCACATCGTTCAAGACAGCTGAAGGAATCCGTGTATTTTGACTTTCACTGATCTGTTTGATCATCTCTGGCAACTTGTGCAAGCGTTGTTTGGTTAAGGCAGAGACAAAAACAATCGGCGCATAAGAAAGGTATTGGAATTGATCGCGAATGTCATCTTCCCACTGCTTCATGGTATGGTTGTCTTTTTCAATGGTATCCCATTTGTTGACAACAATGATCATACCTTTACCAGCTTCATGAGCAAAGCCAGCGATCCGCTTGTCATACTCCCGAATCCCTTCTTCGGCATTAATGACCATCAAAACCACATCTGAACGGTCGATGGCACGCATGGCACGCATGACAGAATATTTCTCAGTGTTTTCATAGATTTTACCAGATTTGCGCATACCAGCTGTATCGATCATGGTAAATTCTTGGCCATCTGCATCGGTAAAATGGGTATCGATGGCATCCCGTGTGGTTCCAGCAACAGGGCTTGCGATGACCCGGTCTTCTCCAAGGATCGCATTGATCAAGCTTGATTTCCCAACATTTGGGCGACCAATCAAGCTAAATTTGATGATATCTGGATTTTCTTCTTCTGTTTCATTCGGAAGATTTTCGATGATGGCATCGAGCACATCCCCAGTTCCGATCCCGTGGACAGAGGATACCGGTAGTGGCTCACCCAGTCCCTAAGGCATAAAAGTCATAGATATCATTGCGCATCTCTGGGTTATCCACCTTGTTGACTGCAAGAATCACCGGTTTATGGGTCTTATACAAGATACGAGTGACATATTCATCCGCATCCGTGATCCCTTCTTTTCCCAGAAACAACAAAGACGATCACATCTGCTTCGTCCATGGCAATTTCTGCCTGATGCTTGATTTGCTCCATAAATGGGGCATCTACGTCATCAATTCCCCCTGTATCAATGATACTAAATTTTCGATTCAACCACTCAGCTGTTGCATAAATGCGGTCACGAGTGACTCCTTCTACATCCTCAACGATGGAAATCCGCTCACCGGCAATCCGGTTAAAGAGTGTAGATTTTCCGACATTGGGACGGCCTACAATCGCAATAGTTGGTAGGGCCATGATTTCCTCTTTTCTAATGAAAGGCGAGACCTCGGTTCAAGAACGCCTCTCTTCATTTCATAATAGTTTGTGTTTTTCTAGTAGTTTTTTGGTCTCTTCTTGTTCAGGTTGACCAAATTGAGCTGCAAGGCGCTCGCTCCAGCTGTCTGTTGCACGCGCTCCAGCATAATCTGCCTGAACCTTGTCATAGGCAGTCACAACTGATGGGTCTTGTTCTTGGTATTCTTCTTCAAAGCAACCTGCTCCAATGGCAAACGTGGTTTCACTGCATGCTGCTGATTAGGTACTCCGAGAGCAATCCCAAAAACAGGATAGGTATAGTCTGGCAGACGGAAGAGTTCTGCGACTTCTTCTGAACAGTAGCGCAACATGCCGATAATCACTCCACCATAGCCGAGACTTTCAGCTGCCAATAGCGTATTTTGAGCTGCTAGAGCCGCATCCACTGAGGTGATCAGTAAGTTGTCCACCCCTTCAGGATGGAAATCCTGCTCATGAAGTTTGACAGCTTTTTCAGCGCGGTTTAAATCTCCAACAAAGAGGAGAAAGACATCTGATTGGCGAATCGCTTCTTGAGGAAGCAAGTCGTAAAGAGCTTCTTTCTTTTCCTTGCTTTTGACCACAATCACAGAATAAGACTGAAAGTTTTTCCAACTTGATGCCATCTGCCCAGCTGATAAAATTTCCTTGAGGTCAGCTTCTTTGATGGCTTCTTCCTTAAAACGGCGAACAGAAAAATGAGATTTCATTAAACGGATGGTTTCATTCATCGGCGATTCACTCCTTCCAGATGGATTTCCTTGGCTAAAAATTTCACGCGCTCCATGACCCGTTTGGCCTGCCAGGTTTCATCTCCATTACGCGAAGCTGCAAAATGACGTTCCAACTCTTCAAAATTAAAGTTAGAAGTAAAGAAGGTTGGGAGATTTTCCTGCATTCGGTGCTGCAAAATCACCTGTAAGATTTCATCTCGCACCCAGGCTGACATCTGTTCCGCACCGATATCATCGAGAATTAAAATTTCGGCTTTTTTCACCTGATCGACGGTTTCTTTGACCAAGCCTGAACTGATGGCATTTGACATCGATAGCAAAACTTGGGAAATGAAGTAGGGTAGTTGAGGCCTGGCGCTTTTCGGATAAATCATGAGCCAAAGCTGCCATCATGTAGCTCTTTCCTACTCCGAAATCACCATAGAGGTAGATCCCCTTTTGATATTCAGGATAGTTGGCCACAAAATTAGCTAATTCCTCAAAGGCCACAAATCGTCCCTTATCATCGAGCTCTACCTTAGCTAGACTCGCTTCTTTCAAGGTTGAAGGGAGATTGATCAAGTTGAGACGTTGGTTGATCGCAGCTCGTTTTTGGGCTTCGATTAACTCTGGCGTTTCCTCATAAGCGACATCCGCATAGCCTTCATTCATGGTGAGGATGGGCTTATAACCTTTGGCAATATAATCCGGATCTCCCAATAAGAAACGGTTGCGTTCACTAATGTATTGATTAAATTTTGAAATACTACGTCGAATTTCTTGTTCAGACAAAGATTGGTCCTTGATAAAGGCTGCAACTTCTTGGTCTGCCAAGATCTGTGCGACCAAATCCTCATAGTTAAATTGACGCGCACGGTTCATGTGAGACATGGTTTGACCTACACTTTCCATCTACTCACCTCCTTGATTCAGTTTTTCTAACAGGCGTTGTTTCTCTTTAGCAAGATCCACCTTTTTCTGCTTGACTGGTTTGATTTTTGATAGTTTGGTTGACTCCACTTGGGAACATTGCTGTTCTTGCCCTTGGCTGATGTAGGACTCGTCCCCTTGTTTCCTTGAGCCTTAGCTTGTTCCTGGCGTTCTCGAACTTTTTAAAATCGCTAGTTCTGCACTGTTGACCCCTTGATAAGAAAAAAATCATTTCCTACCTTCAAAGCATACTTTTTCATTGAGATTAGCAGACTGGGTCTTGTTAAAGGTCAACAATAAGATAATATTGATCACCTCATCTAGTAAGCCTAGATCAGCTAACTTGGATAAAGTCTTGCGTTCGCTCTGCGTAATGGTCGCATTGCGCGCCTTCTTAATCTCCGCTAGAAATTGTAGGCTGGATTTTGCCTTAGCTTCTCTCAGAATGGTTTCTTCCTGACGGCTATAGGACATGCGGGGTTGCTCTTGGTTGGCCTGAGCTAATTTTTGTTTCATTCTCTTTGGAGAGACAATCCGGTCTACAGCCGTTTCTTTGGCTAAAAGATAGGTTTCATACCAGGTCCATTGCTGCTCTTCTGCGATGGCAAAGAGGGCTAGGGTTGCTTCTCCTTCATCCACAAAACGAAGTCCATCACGCCCCATCATTCGCTTAAACATCTCCATATCAAACTGCTGTTTCTTACTTGGAAGAACAGTCACCTCCCCAGCATCTAGTCCAAAGACTTGCGAGAAGGAAACTTGCCGTCTAGTCCCTAAAGAGCGTGCTGGGAGCAGATCCTCCACGGCCTTTTCCCCAATTTTCTTTTCAAGCAAGCGTTTGAAAACAGCATTCGAAAAAAATTGTTCTGAGGCAAGAGGAGCATGTAACTGGATCGTGATCCCAACTTCTTCCTCATAGAGATCCATCAACCCCATAGCAATTAAGCGATCAAAGGCGAGTAACAACTGTGGAAATCCTATATTCAAGTGATTGAGGATTTGAGCAAGTAAATATTGTTTTTCACCCTGATCATAAGAGGCGAGCAGATAACGATAAACTGCTACTGTTTCCGTCTCCAAAATAGGCAGGTAATACTGCTCCAATGCAGCCCCTGCCGGTGGAAGAAGATTATTTTTTAAAAATGCGAAAGGCGTATTGGGCTTCATCTATTTTTCCTTTTTCTTCTTGGTTCCCTTCGTAATTTGTTTCAAGAGGGTCTCTAACTCACCGACATCCTTGAAACTCCGGTAAACACTAGCAAAACGGACATAGGTGATCTCATCTAGATCTGCTAACTCATCCATGACCAACGAACCAATATATTCACTGTTGATTTCATTATCACTTTGGCTGCGAACCTTTTGCTCGATCCGGTTTACAATTTCTTCGATTTCGTCACTAGAAACAGGCCGTTTTTGAGCTGAGCGGATAATACCATTAAAGATTTTATCACGAGAAAATTGCTCGCGTGTTCCATCCTTTTTGACAACCACTAGAGTCCGTTCTTCTACACGTTCGTAGGTAGTAAAGCGATAATGGCATTCTTCGCATTCCCTGCGACGACGGATGGTATTCCCATCTTCAGCTTGTCGACTATCCACCACACTAGACTTACTTCCACCACATTTTGGACAACGCATTTGCTACCTCCTTAAACTGTTTTAACACTTCATTTTACCATAAATTGAATCGTAAAGAAAGCAGAAGAACAGGAGAATCCCCTATGCTTGCTCCTCATTGATCCATAAAAAAGAGTCGAAGGACGATTGAATAAAATCGTTTTCCTTTCGACTCTCCATTTATATTAAAGTGATAATTCAGCTTCTAAGCCATAGTGATCACTGACATGGGGTTTGTTTTGACCATCAAAAATGACATGTAGACGCTGGATGTCCCATTCTGGACTTGCAAAGACGTAATCGATTCGCAATGGAACTTGATTGTCCGTCCAGCCATCGATTCCAGGACCTACAGTATAAGTCCCCTTTGTTTCTTTGGCTTCGATAAAGCTGTCTTGAAGTTTTAGCGAACTGGATAGAATCGTCTCATACCCTTCTTGACCAGCAGGATTATTGAAATCACCAGCTAGAATAAAGGGTTTGCCTACTTGGCTGAAGTAGTTCTCAATGCGTGGCCACTCAAATTGGAAACCTTTGTCCCACCAAGAAAGATGGACGCTGGCAACAGCAATCTCTTTGCCATCCACACTTGTATGGGCAACGGCCACTCGACGAGTATGGTAGTCCGTTGGATCATCCATATTAGATACCAAAATCTCATCCGCCTTCAAGGGTTGACGCGAAAGAACGGCCGCCCCCTCATTGAGGTGATCATAGCCGATATGGTTGTAAGCCCAAGTCCAATAATAATGGAGTCCTTGAGCAGCTAACTCTTCTACCAATACGCGAACAAAGTGATCTTTGTGAATGGCTACAGATGATGGCAAGGCTTGATAATACTCATCTGTTTCGACTGCTTCTGAGCCCATTTCTTGATTGACCTCTTGGAAACAGATCACATCATATTGCGCTTCCAAAATTTGTTCCTTGAGGGTTTCAAATTTTTGCTGAGCATTCTCTTCCATCCAACTATGGGAATTTAATGTTAAAAATTTCATCCCCTGATTTCTCCTTCTCTCCAAATCAAGAAACGGCAAGAGGCCGGGTGCACTGCCCCAACCTCATTTTCTTTGCCGATGTCTTTTATAATTCTACTGTTGCAACTGGCGCATTTGCTGCCAATTTACCAGTATGTTCGACCTTAACGGATTTAATCGCATCTGCATTTGTGAAGACAACAATTGTTGAAGTTTCACGACCAGCTGCACGGATTGCATCAAGGTCTGCTTCCACCAAGAGGTCTCCAGCAGCTACTGTTTGACCTTCAGAAACTTTAACCTCAAATGGTTTTCCTTCAAGACTAACAGTATCTAGACCGATGTGAACCAAGACTTCCAAACCATTATCTGTTACCAAACCAAGGGCATGTTTGGTTGGGAAGACACTAGTAACTTTACCAGCAACTGGTGAAACGATGTGGCCATTTTCAGGCTCAACTGCAAATCCGTCTCCCATCATTTTTTGTGAGAATACAGGATCTTTCACATCTTCGATGTTAATCACTTCACCATCTGCAACAGAGTGCACTTCATCAGTTACCCCTTTAAAGGTTGCTTCAGCTTTTTGAACTGCTGTCATTTGGCTAGGAAGTGTTTCAGGAATGACTTCACCTGAATCAAGAACGTCTTGGATATCAGATTTCAATACGTCAGCTTTAGGTCCGTAGATCGCTTGGACACCTTGTCCTTTCATGACAAGACCCATAGCACCTTCAGCTTTCCATTGTTCTTCTGTTCCGACTTTTTCAGCGTCCTTAACGGTTACACGAAGACGAGTCATACATGCGTCAACGTCTACGATATTGGCACGTCCACCAAGAAGGTTGATGATGTTAATGACTTGTGAGCTTGCTGAGCTTGTAGCAGCACCTGCTGCTGCACCATCTCCTGCAGGGGCATCATCATTTTGTTCATAGTTACCGTTACGTCCTGGAGTTGCATAATTGAATTTCTTAATCATGAAGTTAGCAATGAAGTACATGATAAAGGCAAAGAGGACTGTTACCCATACAAAGTTAAAGATATCTAATGCCAAACCAGCGTTGATGGCCATTGGGGTACGTGTCAAGAACTCGATTGAACCGAATGAGTGGACACGAAGGTGAACCAAGTCAGCCATTGCAAAGGCAGCTCCTTGAACAAAGGCATAGATCAGGTACAATGGTGTTGCAATGAACATGAACATGTATTCAATTGGTTCTGTAACACCTGTCAAGAATGTAGCAAGGGCAGTTGCAAAAAGCATCCCTTTGTATTTTTCTTTCTTATCTGGGTCCACATTGCGATAGATAGCAACTACAACCCCCATCAAGATACCAAATGATCCAATCATTTGACCAACTTTGAAACGAGCTGGTGTGTACGCATGAAGCAAGTGTTGGTATTGGCTAGGATCTGCCTTCTTCAAGTTAACAAGGTCTGTTACCCAAGCTAACCAAAGTGGATCTTGTCCAAATACAGTTGTTCCTTTGGCAGCACCTGTAAGAACTTGGTAGCTACCACCCAATTGAGTATAGTTGATTGGAATGGTCAACATGTGGTGAAGACCAAACGGCAAGAGAAGACGTTCCAAGGTACCAAACAAGAATGGTGCCAATACTGGAGCTGTTGATTGTGAGTTGGCGATCCAGACACCGAATCCATTAATTCCTGATTGAACCACTGGCCACAAGGCTGCCAAAACCAAGGCTGTAAGAGCTGAACGAACGATAACAACGAATGGGACAAAGCGCTTCCCGTTAAAGAAAGAAAGGGCTTCTGGAAGTTTACGGTAGTTATAGTATTTATTGAAAGCAGTTGCTCCAACAAAACCTGAGATAATCCCTACAAACACCCCCATATTAAGTGCCGGTGCTTCAAGGACACTAATGAAGTAGTCTGCAACTTTAATTGATCCACCTAAGATCGTGTGAACGGTAGCATCCTTATCAGCCAACATTGCAGATGTAACTCCAAAAACTGCACCGGTAATACGGTTAATCAAGATGAAAGAGAGACCAGCCGCAAAGGCACCCCCAGCACGCTCTTTGGCCCAGCTACCACCGATAGCGAGTGCAAAGAGGATGTGAAGGTTACCGATAACCCCCCAACCGATTTGTTCGAGAATCCCACCTGTAATAACAAGTGGAGATAAATTCGGGTTGATCATAGGGATTGATTTCCCGATTGAAATCATCAACCCAGCAGCTGGCATGACAGCGATAACGACCATCAAGGCCTTACCAAACTTCTGCCAGAATTCAAAGCTAAATAAACTTTTGAATGATCCTTTATTCATCATTCAACCTCCTTATATTGTTTAAGGCTTTTGTTTTTAAGAAAACGTTTGCGCTTAATTTGTTTCTAGTATACCACATTTTAAAAATTTGTAAAGCCTTACATTCATTTTTTTCTCTAAATTTTATCTTTTTTTATCTTTTTTTAGCCAAATCCTTTTTTTAAAAACCCTCATCCTTTTTCCAAACGCAAACGATTTCTTTGAAATCAAAAAAACATTCGAACCCTCTAAGGGTTCGAATGTTTTATTCTAATGCGTCTTGCATGGCATAGCCAATCCCACGAACGGTCTTAATATAGCTTTTTTGACCGGGTAGATCAATTTTCCCACGGAGATAACGGATATAGACGTCCACAATATTAGTCTCACCTGTACTCTCGTACTTCCAGACACTTTCCAACAACTGATCTCGTGTCACCACCCCTTTGCTTCCCATCAGAGTCGCTAAGAGATCATACTCTCTGCGGGTCAAACTAATCATGTCTTTCCCACGATAGACGGTATGGTGTTCCACATCAATGCGCAAATTGCGGTATGATGTTGGGATTTTCATCTGGCTACAATGTTGGTCAATATAATCACGTCCTCTAAAAATGGCTGTGATCTTATCTACCAAATCGCTGATAATAAAGGGTTTAACCATATAGGAAACGGCAAAGCGCTGAATACTCTCTTTGTGCTCAGCAATTTTTTCGCGGCTATCCAAAACAATCAAAACAGAAGCTGGGCGAATCCGACTGATTTCCTCTGCGAATGTTTCACCAGACATATCTGACAAATCGTAATTAAACAAGATCAGATCATATTTGGTCGCAGCAATCAAGGCCAGACCCGCTTTTCCATCCTCGACCACATCAACTTGATACCCCTTCTTTTTGAAGTTCCAAATCAATGAAGCGAGCGATTTGCTTCTCATTTTCTACTAGTAGAACTCGTTTGACCATAGAGCAAGATTATTTTTCGTCGTACCAAGAATAGTGGAAGGTACCTTCTTTGTCTTTACGTTGGTATGTGTGAGCACCAAAGTAGTCACGTTGTGCTTGGATCAAGTTCGCTGGAAGATCCGCTGAACGGTAGCTATCGAAGTAAGTGATGGCTGCTGAGAAGGTTGGTACAGGTACACCTGCTTGAACAGCAAGAGCTACAATGTCACGAACTGATTGTTGGTACTTAGCAGTGACATCCAAGAAGTACTCATCCAATAGAAGGTTAGCAAGATCTGCATCGCGGTTGTAAGCATCTGTGATCTTTTGCAAGAAACGAGAACGGATGATACATCCATCGCGCCAGATAGATGCGATGTCCGCAAATGGCAAGTTCCAGTTGTTTTCTTTAGAAGCAACACGCAATTGCGCAAAACCTTGTGCGTAAGAGATGATTTTTGAGAAGTAAAGGGCTTGACGAATTTTTTCGATCAACTCAGCCTTGTCTCCTTCAAATTTGAATGCAGCTGGTTTTGGAAGAACCTTGCTAGCGTGTACACGTTCTTCTTTGTAGGCAGAGATGTAACGAGCAAATACTGACTCAGTGATGAGTGACAATGGTACACCAAGGTCAAGCGCTGATTGGCTAGTCCATTTACCAGTTCCTTTGTTTCCTGCAGCGTCCAAGATGTAGTCTACGATTGGTCCATCTTGACCTTCGTCGTCTTTACGTTTCAAGATATCCGCTGTGATTTCAATCAAGTAGCTGTCCAATTCACCCTTGTTCCATTCAGTGAAGATTTCAGCCATGTCTTCTGCAGAAAGGCCAAGCAAGTGTTGCATGAGGTCATAGCTTTCTGCGATCAATTGCATATCCCCGTACTCGATCCCGTTGTGGACCATTTTCACGTAGTGACCAGCTCCATCAGGACCGATGTAAGTTACACATGGTTTTCCATCTTCAGGCGCTTTTGCAGAGATTTCTTCAAGAACGTCAGCTACCAAGTCATACGCTTCTTTTTGCCCACCAGGCATGATTGAAGGACCTTCAAGGGCACCTTTTTCCCCACCAGATACACCAGTACCGATAAAGTTAATCCCTGAGTTCGCCAACTCTTCGTTACGACGGATGGTATCTTTATAGAAAGTGTTTCCTCCGTCGATCAAGATGTCACCTTTATCCAAGTGTGGAAGAAGGGCTTGGATAGTTGCGTCTGTACCAGGTCCTGCTTGAACCATGAGCATGATACGACGTGGTTTTTCGATTGAGTTTACGAAGCTTTCGATATCATAGCTTGGCACAAAGTTTTTATCAGGATGGCAAGCAATTACATCTTCTGTTTTTTCTTTACTACGGTTATAAATGGCAACTGTGTAGCCACGAGATTCGATATTAAGGGCAAGGTTACGACCCATTACGGCCATACCAACAACACCAAAGTTTGCTTTAGTCATGTGACACTCCTCTTTATAGTTTGCCTTTATTCTACCATTTTTCCTCCTCAAAAGAAAGCAGAAAATAGCTTCCCGCCTTCTCTAAGAGGGAGAAGATCATGCAAGTCATTTGATCTTAAAAACAAAAGTGCCCGAGAAACAGTTCTCAGACACTTCTTGATGAATGGCATTAATCTTCTTTAGAAGCTAACTCCTCTGCTTCAATGACCGGTTGTTCTCCTTCTTTGAGTTTATTGACCGTCATATTGACCCCAAGAGCTCCTGCTAGCAATTGACGAATATCAAATCCAGCTCCTTGAGAGACTTGGTCGATACTTTGCATAATATCGCCCACCATCTTAGAAGCATTGCCTTCCCCGTACATGGTGATCTTATCAACCTTGGTTAATGGTTCTGCGACAGCACGCGCAATTTCAGGCAACTTGTCAACGACCATTTCAGTAATGGCTGCTTCTTGCATTTTCTTCATCGCTTCGGCCTTTTGGTCCAAACCTTTGGCTTCGGCTTCCAGTTTCAAGCGAATGGCTTCAGCCTCAGCACGACCTTTGGCTTCAATAGCTTCGGCCTCTTGCAATTGAGCAAATTTCTCAGCTTCGGCTTGGGCTTTTCGAGCTTCGGCTTCTTTTTGTGTTTCGAAGAGTTCTGCTTCCGCCTTGCGTTGGCGTTCAATCAATTCTGCTTCTGCAGCTTGTTGACGCGCATATTTTTCAGCTTCAGCTTGTTTGCGGATGTTGGCATCCAATTCTTGCTCACGAACCTTAACTTCGCGCTCTTTGACTTCCGCTTCTTTTTCCTGTTTCATGATATTGGCTTCGGCTGCCACGCGCTCTTGTTCACGACGTTGCACTTCTGCCTCAATCCCTTTAGCGGCATCTGCTTTTGCTTGGGCAATATCTGCTTCTTGCTTGAGGGCTGCTTGTTTGAGTTTTAATTCGTTTTGTTTTTGCGCAATTTCAAGATCGGCAGCGACGCGTTTGTCGTTAGCCAATTTATCTTGTTCTGCTTCGACTTCCTTGCGTTCGCGTTCTGCTTTGGCTTTGGCAATCAAGGCATCTTTCTTAATGGTTTCAACATTTTCAATCCCGAGGTTATCGATGACTCCCCCTTCATCAGAGAAGGATTGAACCGTAAAGGCGATGACTTCTAGACCCATTTTAGCCAAGTCTGGCGCTACGTTGTCTTGCACTTTTGAGGCAAACTCTTGACGGTCATTGACCATCTTACGGAGCTCCATCTGACCGATCACTTCCCGCAGGTTTCCTTCCAAGACATCTTGGACAGAATTGGAAATATCTGTCGTATTCCAGTTCAAGAAGTTTTCTGCAGCCCGGGCAATCATTTCATCGGTTGTACCAATTTTTAATTTAACAGCTGCATCGGCACGGACGTTAATGAAGTCCAGTGTTGGGACTGCTTCTGACGTCCGAACATCTGTCGAGAATTGCTCAATATCAAGATAAGAGCGTTGTTCGACAAAGGGAATCATAAAGCCAGCTTTCCCACGCAAGTGACGTTGCTTCCGAAGACCGGTAATGACCACGACTTCGTTGGGTTTAGCGTTGACATACCCTTTGACCAACAAGATCAATACAAGAATGGCTACGATTACAAAAGTAATCAACCAACCTGGAATAAATAAAGTATCCATACTTTTTCTCCTTTTTTAGAGGTCTCCCCTCTGTTGTTTATTAATCCTAGTATATCAAAAGAAGGCCTTTCCTCAAAGAAAAGACCTGTATTTATGTCTAAATTTATCAAATGCAATCTCTAGCTTATTCTTCGTCAAACAAGCCATTTAGACCGGCGAAAGGACTGTTTTCTTCTTTCTTAATCGCTTGAGCGGCTTGGTATTCTTCTTCGGATAGGATTTTCCAATCATTGCCTTCGATAAAACCTTGTCCAGCCTCTTCTTCTGGAGTGAGAACCTTGAGAGGAATATTGAGCAGAATATTATCCGCTACACTCTCACTCAGGTCAATCTTCCCACCTTCGATTGGAAGGATCAAGTCTTCCTCTAGGGCCTCGATATCTGCGTCAGACTGTACATCCTCCGCAAACACCTCTGTTACAGGATAGCTCTCTTGAAGCTCAACAGGCTCCATGCTTCGGCTAGATGCCAAAACGATGGTATAGGTCAACTGGTAATCCAAGACATAGAGGCCTGTATCATAGGCTACTCGTCCTGTCGCTGTCACATTCTTTAAATCAAGAATTTCTGGATTACGCTTTTGCAATTCCTTGAGCAAATCCAACTCTTGATCAAAGGCTAGTCCTTCAGGATTTTTACGGATTTCTTGTGTAAATAGGTTCATTCTTTTGTCCTCAAATCTTCTAGATACTACTAGTATATCATGAAGCTGCCCCTCAACCAAGAAGTCTCCTCAAAAATTTGTTATAATCATGAAAAAAGATACAGTAACTAGGCCAATTGGTGTTGTACACAAGGTCCCACCATCTCTTGGACAAAAGAGGGTCACTGGCTAGGGCATTGTTAGATAGAGGAGAATTCATGAAAGAAATCGGAGCTGTTTTTCGGCAAATACGTGAAAGTCGCCACATCTCTTTAGAGGAGGCTACGGGTGGCGAATTTTCGCGCTCCATGCTATCTCGATTTGAAAGAGGAGAAAATGACCTGACGACGCAACGGTTTTTTCAGGCTCTTCAACAGATCAAAACCAGCCTCAGTGAGTTTTCCCATCTAGCTGGAATCGATCAGCACTCCTTTTATTCCCAAATTGTTGAAAGAGCACTATGAAAACATGAGCTTGGAACACGACCAAGCCTTGTACCAAAGCTACCAGCAAGCCTATCAGAAAGATCACAAAAAAGAAGACCTCTTAGCCAGCATTATTCTCAAAGTCCAAATGCTTGGCTTCTATCCTGAAGTAGAGCTCACCGCTAGCCAAGAGGAACTGGATTTCCTCCATGATTATCTCTTCTCTGTCACAATCTGGGGAAATTTTGAATTAAACCTGTTTTCTCTGACCTCTCCACTTTTCTCTAGTCGCCTCTATCGACAATACACAGAGGAGTTGGTCCAAAGGGAGGATTTCAAGCTTCTCCTAGATTCCTCTCGTCCTGCCATCAATTCTATTTTCCTTAATGGCTTCTTTTCTCGCCATTAGTTCAAATGAATTTGAAGATGCATCTTTTTTTGATCACCTAATTAACGACCACTTTTACTCTGAGAACGAAGCCTACCTTCGGACGGTTTATCTCTACGCCAAAGGAGAATTTCTCTATCGAAAGGGAGAAAAAGAAATCGGTCTTGAAAAAGATGGAACAGGCCATCCAGGTTCTCTCTATTCTGGATTGTAAGGACAGTGCCAACTACTACAAACAGGGCCTGCAAGAACTGATCAATAAATCCTAAAAACTCACAGATCTACTCTGTGAGTTTTTGTTGAAAATATGCAACATTAATTTTTTCTTGCTTTTTAGGTTTACAATAGGACTATCAAGTAAAGAAAGAAGGTTCTTCCCATGATAACCAAACTAAAAAGCCACTTCCTCCGCTTTCTTCTCTCACATACCAGCGTCTATCTGAAGGATCAGGAACTAGCTCTCTCTGAAAAGGAGAAGTTGGATCTCTTCAAACAGATCTTTCGATCCATCAAACAAGTCTTACCAACTGATCACATGAAGGAGGAAGGTTTATGAAACTCTTAATCCGTAATAAGATTTTTGCCTTACTTAGTCTTTCTCGCTTTTTGAATACCCTTGGTGCTGCCATCTACAATCTGGTCTTTGTGGTCTTTGCTGCCAGCATGCCACAACCGAGTCTGGCGGTTGGCATTGCCAATCTCATTGTATTTATTCCTAGCCTCTTTACCATTTTTGTCGGGATGAAGGCTGACCGCACGAAGAAAAAAGCTAACTGGTTGATCCGCATTGGCTATCTTCAAGCCATCCTCTTCATCCTTATTGCTCTCATGACCAAGATTCCGGGTTACCTAGCCTTTTCGATTGTTTGCTTTTTAAACATTGTTTCAGATTGTTTGAGCGATTATCGCGGAGGCTTGCAACTCCCTATCATGAAAAAGAACATCCCCGACGAGGATTTGATGGAGGCCTATTCCTTCAACCAATTACTTAGTATGGTCTGCTCGATTTCTGGACAAGCTCTAGGAGTTTGGCTACTAGCCATCAGCCATCAACATTTTGCTCTGGTCGCTTCGATCAATGCAGTGACTTTTCTCCTGTCTTCCACTTGTCTCCTGATGAGAAAAAAGCAGCTGACACATGATCCCGTCATTGAGCCCAAAAGTAAGAAATTCTTTGGTACACGAATGCCAAGAGATGTACCAGAACGCAAAAAGTATTTTTGCAGATGAGGAGGTTCACCACTTTGGCAAGTTGCTCTTCTCATTGGTTCTCATCAATGCCCTAGGGGATCCATCTCTGGTATCTACAATTTGCAACTGCTTCACTCCCCCTTCTTTCAGTTGAGTTTTAGCCAATCCCTCTTGATCTTAGAGGCTGTGACTATTTTAAGCATGGTCTGGGCTAGCTTGACACCCCATGACTATTTTTCCAAAGCAATCGCTCCACCATATCCTCCTGTGGATCGCAGGTGGGCTGACCATGCTTGGGCTCACAAATATCCTGGTACACTGGGACATTCTTTCCTTCTACTCATCACTTTCCTTGGTTATCTTGTAGCAAAAATCAACCCAAAAGTTTCCAGTCTTTTAATGAGCAAATTGCCCGCTGAAAAATTAGCTTCTACCTCTAGCTTTTTGGGACTGATGGTCAGCTTTGCCATGCCACTTGGGACAGCTCTCTTTTCTAGTCTAGCTATCTGGAGCCTTCCCCTAGCTTGGGGGATCTTTGCCATCCTTGGTTTCACTACCCTCCTCTTAACAACTAAATAAAAAATCCATCGTTTGGGTGGATTGAGCTTAAAGACAAAGTTATCTTAAAAACTTTCCTTAGGTGAGGACGGACGTCAGCGAACTTCGAAGAAGTTCCATGACTTATTATTGCTTTAGGTCATTCAATCATCTCCGAGACTTTCGCCGTGAAAACTAAAGTAGCTTCAGACACGTTGTTTCTAGCACTCGGGAAAGTTTCAATAGATGAGTTAATAATTCTAAAGAATAGAACTTTCATTTTATGTTCGTACTAGAATTTATTAGATTTATAAAGAAAAATCAGTTTTTCCTCACTCTCAATCCTGCTAATGATGGATTTTTTTACATGTTTCTTAATCTTTCAACCCGCTCAGCAATGGGTGGGTGGGTATAAAAGAGCTTTTGAAAGCCGGATTCTTTTTTTGGATCGTTGATAAAAAGAGCACTGCTCGCATCATCGACATGTCGTTGCATTGGTTCGCTATTGTCTAGCTTTTAACAAAGCATTGATCATCCCTTGAGGATTCCGCGTCAATTCAACACTTGAAGCGTCTGCTAGGAACTCCCGTTGACGAGAAATGGCTAACTGGACCAAGGTCGCTGCTAATGGCGCTAAAACGATGGCAAGCAGGGAAAGGATCAACATAACAATCTCCAAACCACTGCTACCTTCTCGATCATCGTCCCGGCTACGGCCACCGCCCCACCACATCATCCGGCCACCAATGCTAGAAAGCATGGTGATGGCACTGGCAAGGGCAACTGCAATCGTAGAGATGCGAATATCGTAATTGCGAATGTGGCTGACTTCGTGTCCGATGACTCCCTCCAATTCCTCACGGTTCATCACAGCTAGAAGACCTGTCGTTGCTGCAACAGCTGCATTTTGAGGATTAGACCCTGTCGCAAATGCATTCATGGAAGGATCATCCACAATATAGACCCGAGGCATGGGGATCTGAGCTACCATAGCCATATCTTGTACAATATGGTAGAGTTGAGGGGCTTGCTCTTCCGTCACCTCACGCGCTCCGTTCATCCGCATGACAACTTCGGTTGATTGGAAAATCATGCTAAAAGCATAAATCCCACCAATAATCAAAGCAAGGATGATGCCACCAAGGGAGGAACCTAACCAGAGGTAGCCAACGGCTGCTCCGATGAGAGCCAAGAGTATGAAAAAAGCAATAAGGAGAATCCAGGTTCTCCTTTTATTGCTTGCAATTTGGTCAAAGAGCATATTAGTCTCCTAATCCGCTAAAGTCCACCTTTGGTACTGCTTTTTCTTCTTCAGGCACTTGAAGGAATTCGGCTTGTTTGAAGCCAAACATTCCAGCAATCACATTTGTTGGGAAAGTTTCCAATTTCACATTGTAGTTGCTTGTGACACTGTTGTACAATTGACGGGCATAAGAAATTTTGTTTTCTGTATTGGTCAATTCTTCTTGCAACTGCATGAAGTTGGTGTTAGCTTTCAAGTCTGGATAGTTTTCAGCAACCGCAAAGATGCCTGCCACTTGACGGGAAAGAGCATCGCTGGCCGCCATTGCTTCTGCAGGTGAAGTAGCTTGAGCCACTTGTTGACGAAGTTGAGTCACTTTTGCTAGTGTATCTCCTTCGTACTTGGCATAGCCTTTAACGGTTTCGATCAAGTTTGGAATCAAGTCATTCCGACGTTTCAATTGCACATCAATTTGACTCCATGCTTCACGAGTTTGCATCCGGCTTTTCACCAAACCGTTGTAAACTCCTACTACAATCAACACAAGGACCACAATGATCCCAAGAATAATCCAAATCATTTTATTGAATTCCTTTCATTTCTTTCTACCAGTATATCAAATTTCCCTTATTTTGTGGTAAAATAAAAGCATGAAACCAGAAGAATTTTATGTCCGTTTAGCCGATCTCGGCTTTCCCATTAACTGATCGTCAAAAAGAGCAATACGAACGCTATTTTGAGCTCCTCGTGGAATGGAATGAAAAGATTAATCTCACTGCCATCACCGAAAAAGACGAAGTCTATCTCAAGCATTTTTATGATTCTATCGCACCCATTTTACAAGGTTTGATCGAAAATCAACCCATCCGTCTCTTGGATATCGGAGCTGGTGCTGGCTTTCCCAGCCTACCAATGAAGATCCTATTCCCTGAGCTGGATGTGACCATCATTGATTCCCTCAATAAGCGGATCAATTTTCTCCACTTGCTGGCTGAAGAGTTGGGCTTGAGCGGAGTTCATTTCTACCATGGACGTGCGGAGGACTTTGCACAAGACAAGGCCTTTCGTGCCCAATTTGATATCGTAACTGCCCGCGCGGTTGCCCGCATGCAAGTCCTCTCTGAACTGACCATCCCTTACCTGAAAGTAGGAGGACGACTTCTTGCTCTCAAGGCCAGCAATGCTCCAGAAGAGTTGGAAGAAGCCAAAAATGCCCTCAACCTGCTCTTTAGCAAGGTTGAAGACAATCTACAGTATGAATTGCCAAACGGGGATCCACGCTATATCACTGTTGTCGAAAAGAAAAAAGAAACCCCCAATAAATACCCAAGAAAAGCAGGCATGCCCAATAAGCGGCCATTGTAGTAAGATACAAAGGGCTAAGAGGATAAAAGTCAAATAAGAGGCTGGGACAAAAGTCCTAGCCTCTCAATTATTTTTGGATTGTCAAGCAAGACGCAGTGGTTGAGTGGGCTCTACTACGCTGATTTCATCAGCTTTTACAGCCCTACTCAACTGTGCGGAGGTGGGACGACGAAATCGAATTCTAACGAATTACCGATTTCTGTCCCACTCTCTTTTTTATTTTTGTTTCAATTCTGTTCGCAGGGCTTCTTGCTGCTCTTTTGTCAGATGAACGCCCTTACTTGCAACAATCTGGCTAGAGACTTTGTTGGCAAAGCTTAAGGCTTGCGCGATGTCTAAGCCTTCTAGACGAGCGGATATAAAGGCTCCTACATGGCTATCTCCAGCGCCTACTGTATCGACGACTTCTGTTGGAAAACCATCTGCCTCATACCAGTTGCCATCATAGGCAACCGCTCCATTTTCACCCAAGGTGACAATGACCAATTGCCCCGTTCTCTGATACAAGTGTTCGATGGCTGGCTGGATCTCTCTACACCCTGAAAAAGCCAGTGCTTCAGCCTCATTAACATGGAGAATTGGATGCAGATCATAAATGGCTTCCAATCGATCCTTTGGAATCAAGAGTCCACGTGGCCCAGGTGCGAAAATCACCTGGCCTTCTAGTTGCGAAACAGACTGGACCAATGCAAGACCAGTTGACTCCTCGACTTCAAGGCCACATAAGTAGATGTAATCAAACCGATCTGTCTCAATCTCTTTTAGCCACTCTGCTTGGAAGCTATATTCCACTCCGTGGTCCGATAAGAAGGTCCTTTCACCATCAGACTCTACAAAGCAGTAACAGCAACCATTGGCCCCTTCTAATGAGATGCTAGAGGAAATCCCTAATTGTTTCAGCTCTCTCCGAATAAAATCACCATACATCCCAGAACCGACTGGCGAGACAAACTGGTAGGGTTGCGACAAAAAATGAAGGATATTAACGACATTAAAGGCACAACCTCCCACAGACCATTGCTGGTGATCAATATGGGCATCTCCTTCACGACTTGGCAAACGATCCAAGTAAATCATCACATCACAAACTGTAGAACCAATAATTAACGCAGCTGTCATCTTTTTCTCCTTACTTTGCCTTCTATTATACCAGAGGAAAGATAAAAAACAACCAACCCCTTGTGGAGTGGTTGCTTCTCTTTTTAATCACGATAAACGGGTTGAGGGCCAAAGGTTTGGGAAACCGGCATGATTTCAATCCGATTGACATTGACATGCTTGGGCTGTTGGATCAACCAAGCTACGGTGTTGGCAATGTCTTCCGGCTGAATGGCATGGGCATCTCGATAGAGGGCTTCTACCCGTTTTTCGTCTCCTTTAAAGCGAACAGAAGAGAACTCTGTCCCTTCGCAAAGACCGGGTTCAATATTGCTGACACGAATCTTCTTGCCAGCTAGATCCGCCCGAAGATTGAGGGAGAATTGCTTGACAAAAGCCTTGGATGCCCCGTAAACATTGGCCCCTGGATAAGGCACAGTTCCTGCTGTAGAGCCCAAATTGATAATATAGCCATCATTTCGTTCCACCATCTGGGGCAAGATTTTCCTTGTCAGATAGGTCAAAGCCGACAATATTGGTCTGAATCATGGTCAGCCAGTCTGCGACCTCTGCTTCATAAGCTGGGGCGAGGCCTAGAGCCAAGCCAGCATTATTGACCAAAACATCCACTCTCTCCCAAGCTTTTGGCAAACTGGCAAGTGCATGATCTACCTGAGAAAGATCCGTCACATCCATTTGCAGGGGATAAAAGGCTTCTCCCAACTCTTCTTGAAGAGCCTGTAATTTTATCGATGCGTCTAGCTGATCCGATCACACGGTATCCATCTGCTACTAAGCGACGGCAGATCGCTTGACCAAAAGCCAGCTGAAGCTCCTGTTACTAAAATCGTTTCTGACATGTCATTACCTCCATGGATTGTAAAAACGTCCCTGATTGAAAGATCAGGACAATACTCTAAACCAGAACAGCCAAGGCTGATAGAATCATCCCATAATCTTTCATTTCCAGCGATGAAATACCAGGTCACTTTTATTTTTACCAAACGACGTGAATTCCAGCTGTAAAATACTGTCAATCCGCTCAAATGAATAAAGATTAAGGGAGATGATTGTGATTATTTTTATCCGCTTGATCAACGGCCTTTTGGTTAATTCACCCTCTAACCTGAGACAATTTAATCGTTTGTTATTCTTGCACGTCAGAATATGTAAGAGTCAAGCTGACAGAATAGGCAATCTGTAGATACGCCAATTTGGTTGAGAGCTTGAAGCAAACTGACTAGGATGGGTCGTCATCAAAAAAATCAAGAGCTGAAGGGTATGGTACAGACATACTTGAGAGCTAGATTAAAAAAAGATAAAAAGAAGTTTCACCGAGGTGATACTACAAGACACCTTCATCCAATTACCGTTTTGCTCCTTAAATCTCTACACCTGCAGGGCAGAGATGAACCATGACAACATTGGTGCAAAAACAAGAGCAAATCCAAGTACAAATGAAATATCCCGAAAACGAATGCGGGCGATAGAGAACAAGGCGCAGACCAATTCTAAAAGAATTGGGTATCATAATAACATGGCGGCAAGAGATACAAGAAGAAAAGTAACACCGCCTGAAGGCGATGAAGAAAACTCGTCCCCTCATGGTAGCCGACTAATCGATGCTTCATGATCTACTCCTTTCTGTTGCATATAAAACTGCGTTAGCGCCAAGGGATCCATTCCTAATCGATTGGCTAAGGCAAAAATCGAAGTCTCTTTGAGATTAGCCTCTTGTAAAATATCCGGATGAGTGAACAGCTCTGCAGGTGAGAGATCAGCTAGAATTTGTCCGTCTGATACCACAAGTGCACGATCAGAATAATCCAACATCAGTTGCATATCATGGGTTATCATGACAATGGTATGGCCTTTTTCTTGCAAGCTATCTAGAAATTCCATGATGTCAGTGTAATTGCGCTGGTCCTGACCTGCTGTCGGCTCGTCCAAGACCAAAATTTCTGGTCCTAAAACTAGTATAGAGGCGATGGTCACCCGTTTCTTTTGCCCATATGAGAGGGCAGAAATCGGCCATTTACGAAACTCATAGAGACCACAAGTTTTCAGAGCTTGATAGACACGCTCTTTGATATCCTCTTCGGCGACACCCCGCAAGCGCAAACCTAGAGCGACTTCGTCAAAAATCATATTGGTCGAAATCATTTGATTGGGGTTTTGCAGGACATAGCCGACTCGCTCAGCCCGCTCCTTGACACTCTCCTGCTTGATATCTTCACCTCTAGAGGTGTATTGCCCTTCTGTAGTAATGAATCCACAGATGGCTTTCGCAAGAGTTGATTTCCCTGCCCCATTCTTCCCGACAATCGCTAAGCGCTGCCCTTTCGGAATCGTGAGGGAAATATTTTTTAAGATCGGATGATCCTTTTGATAAGCAAAGGAAATCTGCTCCAACTTCAATAGTTCTTCCGTCTCACCAGTTTTAGTAAAGGTCGCTTCTGGAATGGAACGATTCACACCAGTAAGTTCGATATCTTCTAGACGATCTAGATGCTCCAATTGATCGATATCCTGCCCTAGCTGGCGAAGAGTTGTTAAATAGAGGGGTTCTCGAATCCCATTTTCAGCCAGCAGTGTCGTCCTCAACAACTCATCTGGGCTCCCATTAAAGAGAACTTGACCTTGATTGATCCGAATAACCCGATCGACAGGACGGTGAGTACATCCTCTAGCGGTGTTCGATAATAGTAAATTGAGTCGTCCTGTTCTTCCTTGAATCTGATCGATCAGATCAATAATATCTGACCCGACTTGGGATCTAGATTATTGATGGTTCATCAAAAGGATCGGACTTTCGTCAATCAGAACACCTGCTAAGCTCACTCGCTGTTTTTGGCCACCGGACAAATCTTGTGGCCGATGATCCAAGAGCTTCATCAAATCCAAGCGTTCTGCCCAACTCTGCACACGCTCTTTCATCGTTCCCAGATCCACCATGTCATTTTCAAGGGCAAAAGCCAAGTCTTCTGCGACACTCAAACCAATAAATTGGCCATCTGTATCTTGCAAAACCGTACTGACCAAGTGAGATTTCTCATAAATACTGAGATCAAAGGGGCTTCTTTCCCTGAATGAGGAATTGCCCTACTGGTTCCCTTATAGATAGGATAATCCCATTTAGACACTGTGGTTGACTTGCCAGAACCGGATTGGTATTAATCAAAACCTTTTCCCCCTTATAAATGGTTAAGTTGAGATTTTTCAAGGTTGGTTCAGACTGTGCCTTGTATTGGAAGGAAAAATCCTTCAGTTCAATCATTGCTTCTTTCATTTAGTTTGCCTTTTCCCAAAAGAGCGCAAATTGGATGGCTAACTCCGCGATTCGATCCTTGCTATCTAAATCCTCATGACTAGATAAGGTTCGGATATCCCATTTTTCTTCCGAGAGGTGGTCTGCTGCATAGAAGAAATGGCAGAGCTCAAAGCCCCTATAAGCTGCTAAGGCTGCCACTGCCGAACATTCCATATCCACACAGATGGCTCCCGCTTCCTTTCGTCGCTTCATCTTGTCGATGGTTTCCCGGTAGGGTGCATCTGTCGTCCACACTTTTCCTGACTGATAGGAAACCTTGTGGCTTTCCAGAAAGGCTTGGAAGAGCGGAAGGGTTTTCTTGTTTACTTCCACTTCATCACTAGCTGGAAGATAGTGGTAACTGGTCCCCTCGTCGCGAAGAGCAGCTATTGGAATGATGATGGAGGTCGCTTCGATATCTCGATCTAAAACTCCACAGGTCCCAAAAAGAACGAGCTTTTCCATCCCAAATTGAATTAGGTCCTCAATAATCCCCACACAGGAAGCTGCCCCAACTGGTGCATTAAAGGCACCAATCTGTTGGTCTCCAATAGTGATCCCATAGACCACGACTTCAAAATTGGCCATGGAGGTTCTTGCAATGACCTCATGTTCATAATTTTCAAGGAGGCGAGCAAAAGTTACTCTTGAAAAGCAAGAGATGACTACTTTGGGAAATCCTTCAATTGGTTGGTGTAAGTCTTGTGGATTGATAATCGCCTGTCGATTGGCATCAAATTCTTCTAACAGCATTTCGTGCACCTCTTTCATTCTACTTCTAGGCCCCTATTATACCACAATTAGCCTAGTCATTGGTTTTTGATCAAAGGAAGGGCATAAAAAAGAACTGCTCCCAGACGTTAGATTTTTCGGATCAAACGTCGGAGGGACAGTTCACTATGATATTTTTTACTTGTTCTCCAATTGCGCTAATTCTAGCAAGCGTTCTTTGGATAATTTTTTAATTTCAATTTGACTAGCATCTAGCAGCTGATATTCATCTGGCTCTAGCGCTTCTATAAGTTTCTTCAGAGCAAGAGAACCAATTGGATGGTAGTTTTCTGGCTTATCCGGATCTCCATCGATCGCAACCAAATAGAACTTGCCAATCAATGATACCCGCTAAGCCCACAATTTCTACATATTCTGCAGGAACATGTGGCACGCTTGGCAAGACCGTATCCGTATCTTCTGTCAAGCTATAGCTAGCTAAAAAAATGCTCCTGTCTCCTCCTGTTGATAAAAAAACGGACTTGACTGAAATAAGCTGCACTATATTGAATCTTCTTGATAAAGGCAGAGTAGGCTTCTAGTGGATGGACATGGTTCAAGACTTCCTGCACTGTATCCCGATCCAAATAGACTGGATGAGCGAAGCCTTGTACTTCAAACTCTTTTAGATCTTTTTCTTTCGTCACATTACCCAGCGTTTCTAGGATGACGACTTCATAATCAAAATGGAAAATAGAATCTGGAGTATAGCTCACGCCGTCGCTGGCCACAATCTCCGTTCCTAGTACTTCTGCGAGGCGACTAAGCCATCGCAGGGCCAACTGCCAATCTTCTTCTATCGCAAAAGAGGGCACCTGAATCTGATAAGACTCTTCCTCATCAAAATAGCGTAACTGCAGAGGAAGACCGCTCTTACCAAATACGATACAGTTCAAGCCTTCAAAATCATTTAAGGGACGATGAAGGGTGGCAGGATCATAGTTGTAGGTTGTTAACCCTTCTACCAATTTAAGAACTTCCTGTGCTGCGAGTACTTTCTGATAGCCAAATAAGCTCTTTTTATTTTTGATTGAAAACACGATACTCATTTGTTTTCTCCTTTGTGAAATCGCTTACCTAAAGTATAGCACAATTTTCAATCAATTTCCATATAAAAACAGCCTGAGCTTTCAGACTGTTTGTTTCCATTATGCAGGTGCTCCATCAAGCGTCTCACCGATAAGGGCTAAACGCTCACGAACTTCTGCTTGTGACAAGTTGTGTTCTTCAACATAACGATTGCGAGGGTGAACCCGGCACTCATGCGAACATCCGCGAAGATACTTGTCTTCGTTTTCTTCTGAGGTCAAGATCCGACGGTTACAGAAAGGATTTCCACAGTTGACATAGCGTTCGCATGGTGTTCCATCAAACCAGTCTTTTCCGACAACGCTTGGATCGACATGGTTGACATCGACTGCAATCCGCTCGTCAAAGACGTACATTTTCCCATCCCACAGTTCGCCTTGAACTTCTGGGTCTTTCCCGTAAGTTGCGATTCCGCCATGCAATTGACCAACATCTTTGTAGCCCTTCACGCACCATCCAACCTGAGAATTTCTCACAGCGGACTCCACCAGTACAGTAGACGACAACACGCTTTGTCCATGAATTTTTCCTTGTTATCACGGACCCATTGTGGCAATTCACGGAAGTTGCGGATGTCTGGACGAATAGCCCCACGGAAGTGACCAAGATCGTACTCGTAGTCATTCCGAGTATCAAGGACAACGGTATCTTCGTCGAGAAGAGCTTCTTTAAACTCTTTTGGTGACAAGTAAGCACCTGTTGTTTCAAGAGGATTGATGTCATTATCGAAATTATCATCCTCTAAACCAAGGTGGACAATCTCTTTCTTATAACGTACAAACATCTTCTTGAAAGCTTGCTCTTCTTCCTCATCGATCTTGAACCAGAGGTCTTCCATCCCTGGAAGGCTGTGAACGTAGTCCATGTATTTGCGTTGTTTCGTAGTCACCAGATACGGTTCCGTTAATCCCTTCGTCAGCGACTAGGATACGACCTTTAAGGCCGATTGATTTACAGAAGGCCAAGTGATCAGCCGCAAATTGTTCTGCGTTTTCGATGGGAACATATTTATAATAAAGTAATACACGAATAGGTTTTGCCATGTCATTCTCTTTTCTAAGATTAAATTATCAGAATTTTTCATTCAACTATACCAGTATACTCTCCCAAGAAAACGAATGCAATTTATTTGACTGAAAAATAAAAGCCTGGTTTCCCAGACTTTTATACGACGAAACCAGGGTTCCAACTTCCTACTCTTCCTTTTCCAACTGATCCAGATAGGCTTCATAGCGTTTTTTCTCAACTTTTGCAAGAAGCATTACAAGGGTATTCACTCCCCATACAATTGGAAGATTCAGTAAAAAGGTAATAGGAAGTACTAGTAAGAATTTTGAATGGAAGGGATTTGCCTGATAGACAGCTTGGTTTAATTGAAAATTTTGAGCCCAGATGAACAAGGAGAGAATAGAGGTTACTGCTACAATTCCCGTCACATTTAGATAGCTATAACTGATAAATTTCACACCCAATCGTTGACAACGAACAGAGTAATACAATCCTGAGACGATGAGTAAGGCTACCACCATGATTGGACTGAGCCCCACCTTAGATGTAAAAATGGATCCCACACTAAAAACAGTTAAGGCAAGGAAAAGAAAACCAGCCGTCTCAGCACCAGCCTTATTAGCTAAGCCTTCTTCTCGTTCATCTATGATTTGTTTGTTCAGCAATTGTAATCTCATCTGCTTTCTCCTTATTCTTCATCCTCTAACTCTGCCTCGATCTTCTCTTGTTTTTTCCGATTGATAAGAGCAAGTGGTTTTTCAAGCAGATCTGTCAGGATGGCAAAGACGAGAATTTCTAATAAAATTTTGACCAGATACTTGGGACTCAAGATAAAGCTCATTGCTTCTCTCTTTCCAATCACATCCATAGCTGTCACAAGCACAGCAAAGAATAGACCTGACCCAAGGCGACTCAACCAGCTATCTTTTTCTAACATATCTCGGATATCAATCCCTGAACTGATCCTTCTTAGCAGAGCATAAACTCCCCATGGCAATCAGAAGGAACATCTCAGGGAGATAAGCGACTAGGTCTAAGTCCAGGATACTGGATTTCACAAAGGCAGATAGGGCAATAAAGCAGGTCATGCCAAGGACAAGTTCTCCTGCGATTTTTCCATCAAGTAGCATGGTCCGTTCATCTTTTACAATTGGTTCTTTCTTTTGTTTCATATTCTTCCTCTTTCTATTATTAAAACTGTTACTCCCAGAACAGTTGATCCAGCGTCTTATCCAAGGTCTTACAGATGGCAAGGCAGAGACTGAGGGTTGGGTTATACTTTCCCGCCTCAATCAGACCGATGGTCTGGCGCGTCACTCCAATGGCATCTGCAAGATCCCCCTGGGTCATATCATGCTCGACCCGGGCCATTTTTAATTTGAGATTTTTCGACACAGGCTTTTCCTTTCTTATTTTTATAGCTCTATTATACACTATATTTTTTGTTTTGCAATATATATCTTACATTTTGTAAAAAATATTTTTGATAAAACAAAAAAAGCCTGGTTTCCCAGACTTACTCTTCTATACGTTTAATCTTTTGTCAAACTTCCATCTTTTGTTTGAGTCCGTGCATAAGCAATCGAGAGAAAGGAACTGCAACAGCTACCTGTTAAAGCATTAAATAACAACAAACACCTTGTGGGAAGACTTTGTGTGGCACTCATGTGAATCGAAAGACATCTCCAACCCAGAACAATCAAGCCCCAGATCACCAAGGTTGGATTCTGATTTGTTGTTGTTAAAGACAATTAATTCTTTCTTTGTCACTTCCCCTTTGAATTCACCGATTTGTTTGCGGAAGAAACCAACAAAAAGTCCAAACAAACCACTTGAAATGATCCAAGTCCACCAAAGACCACCTGACATAGCATCCTTAATGGCATGACCAATCAAGCCGATTAAGAAGCCGACAATTAGATTACGAACTACACTAAAAGAGAGCTTGAAGGGTATATTACCTTGAATGCTCGTATTCAGTACAGGTGGGGATTTTGCAACGTAATCACGACAAAGGGCTGCTCCAACCCCAATAAACTTCTAACATCTTTAATTGAAAATAATGATTTCTGTTTCATTATGATATCTCCTATTAATTTTCCATTTTTCTAATCTCGATATGCCAAGAAGCCCCAACTCCTACATTATAGGCCTTGGCAAAGGATCCCTGGTTGATGGCAAGACTAACACGGTAAAGGGAATTGATATAAAGTATTGGCTGTCCAATTCGCACGTCGGCGAAAGACTTACCGTAGGTTACTTGGTTTTGGTAAACCAGCATGTCCATTATTATGAATGGTTGCTAAACGTTCCCAAATTCGGGTGACAAATAGTTGAACTCTTCGAGTAATGAGTCAAAGAGAACCAAAGCGCACATCTAGGATGTCAACCGCACATTTAACAAGATTGTCCTCCAGAACTGTCTCAACCACTGGGATTTCTACAATATGTTCGACACTGAGTTCTGGTCCGACGTCTTCAAAACTAATATGGCCACTGGCCAACTTAGCCCCTGTATAGGCGTAGACATCCACGCCCATGGAAGGTATAAAGAAAATTCTGTATTGGCTCGACGATTCTTCACCTCTGAAATCTCACGGATGTAACAATCCTACATGTTTCTTGATAAAAGAGAAATTTTTCATTATCGGGTGACAATGTATTGATTTTCGCCGTTTTGCTTCTACACTCTTTCGTTGGAACCGACACCAGGATCGACCACCGAAACAGGTTGTCCTTCTGGCCAGTGACTACTGTCTGAAAGAGACGTGCTCTTCAAAGATATTGTAGAGGTATCATGAGTTAAGTGATGAATTTTTAAGGGGTTGTTGATTCTTCCTGAGCAACCCCCTGTCTGCTTCAGTACTGCTCCATCACCAAACAAAAATACGACTGAAGAACTTTATAGTAAGTTTGTGCATCTTTATCTCCTTTTTTGTCCAATAATGGAAGAAGGATGTTCGATAGTCCCCATCCTAATCCAGCACCCAGTATGACCGTGAGGACAAACCAAGTGATGGTCGCTAGATCTGGTGATACCATCACCCGATTGACATAGTCTATCGATTTACCACGATCCAGTAACGACATGCGGTAACTGGCTGGATAGAACCACATCATAAGAATGGGCCCTGTCGTCGCAAAGGCAAAAATGACAAAAGACAAGGCATTTCGTAAATTCGAGCGAAAACGACCACTTGAGGCGACCATTTCCGCAAAACTTCCGGCGATCAAGGCTGGAATAAAGGCCCCTGCACCATGACGCGAAAAGAGGAAGAAGGATCCGATCACGCAGCCAACTATAAAGATAGATCCAACTCCTTTTATTTTTTCTAGATAATAGCGGTAGATCGTCCCGCCAAACAAGGCTGAAAAGGCAGGAGCATAAAACATATTTCCTTGATGATCGACCAGATTTCCAACTAAGACCCCCAGTCCAATCGCAAGAAAATAGAGGAAAGTGAAGGCTCCAACTTGTTTTATTTGATTCACATTTATTCTATTCATTGGATACTGATCCTAACGGTGGCTAATTTTCTTCGAAAGGAAGTCCCCGATAAATTGGACCAGAACGATCAGAATCAGGATCAATAAGGTCGCCACAAAGATGACATCATTGTTAAACATGTTTCCCGTAGTTGATGGCCAAGGTTCCTAATCCTCCAGCACCAACGGCACCCGCCATGGCGGTTTCTCCGATCAAGGAAATGATGGTCACTGTTGTCACACGGATCAAATCAGGAAGCCCTTCACGAAGGTAGACACCAACAATATCCCAGAAGGTTGCCCCACTGGCTTGTGCTGCTTCAATCACGCCTCCATCCAATTCTGACAAGACTACTTGGACTTGGCGGGCAAAGAATGGAAAGACAGCCAAGGATAGCGGAACAAGTGCCGCTGTAGGACCGATGGTATTTTTCAAGAGCAAGTAGGTCAAAGGATTAATAAAGGCCAACAAGATAATGAAAGGAATGGCGCGGAACAAGGAAGTAATTTTATCCAAAATTTGGAAAACGATTCTATTTTCGATGACTCCACCTGGACGGGTCAAGACTAACAAAAGTCCTGTCACCAAACCTAAAAATCCACCAATAATGAAGGAAATAACGGTCATGTAAAGAGTCAAGTAAATAGCGGTTCCCCATCCATACTGGCCAGACCACCCTAATTTATAGACATTTGGTAAATATGTTTGAATTAACTGGATCATGCTTTTCTCCCATCTTTCACAATAGTCACGGAAACTCCTGCATTTTCTAATTCAGCTTTGGCCGTTTCCAGATTTTGATTTTCACCTGATAAGATGACCACCAATTCTCCAACAGGCGTGTTATCAAGGATCTCGATGTTCCCAAATAAAATGTTGGCAGATACTTGGTACTGCTTGTAAATATCATTGATGATGGCTGTATCTGTCACAGAACCTGCATACTTGAGATGCGCCAAAATCGAATCATCAGGCAAGTTCTTAACAATCGCTTGTTGATTGATTTTCACCATGGCTTCATCGATTCCTGTTGCAACCGTGATAAAGTCTTGCGTCAAAGCATTTTTCGGATTCGAGAAGATATCTAAAACAGACCCTTCTTCAATCAGTTCGCCATTTTGCATGACAGCTACCCGGTTGGCAATATCTTTGACAATTTGCATCTCATGGGTGATCAAGACAATGGTTAAAGCCAAGTTTTTTGTTTAACTCTTGCAACAAAGCTAGAATTTGTTTGGTCGTCTTTGGATCCAAGGCTGAAGTTGACTCATCTGAGATCAAAATCTTTTGGATCGTTGGCAAGGGCACGCGCAATCGCTACCCGCTGCTTTTGACCACCAGACAATTGTGCTGGGTAATTTTCTGCACGGTCAGCTAGACCAACCAAATCCAACAATTTCGCCACTTTCTCATTCTTTTGTTCTTTGTTTAATTTAGAATGTTTAAGAGCAAAGGCTACATTTTCTGCGACAGTCATTTGAGCCATCAAGTTGAAGTGTTGGAAAGATCATCCCGATATCCCGACGTTTCTCCCGAAGAGCAGCCGGTTTTAAGGGTCACCTGATCTTGATAAATCACATCTCCATCCACAGTGATGGTTCCGGCACTAGGTACTTGCAAGAGATTGATCACCCGAACCAAGGTCGATTTCCCGGCTCCGGAATACCCTACAATCCCATAGATATCGCCTTCATTAATATGAATGGTCACATCTTTGACGGCTTGGATCTGACGTTTCTTTTGCTGGAAGGTCACATCAATGTGGTCCAGCTGAATCATTGCTTTACTCATAACTTGCTATTAACTCCTTTATCAATTCAATATGGGTGTAATAATCGGCGATTTCACATTTTCGTCGCCCCCATGATCACGGCTATTGGCATTGCCAATTCCAAAGGCTGCCATCGGCACCTGCAAAGCCTCAAATACCGTATGCATGGGCCCTGTCCCCGCAGTTGTTGGAAGAACAGAGACCCCTTCTCTATAGAAGTCTTTGGCCAACCGAATGACATTTAAAATCGATGGGGCACTCATATCACTTCGGTAACTCATTTCACCGAGAGTATAGATCAATTCGACCTGATCATAGCCATTTTTCTTCAATTGTTGCTTGATCTTTTCTAAGACATCCTTGGGATCCAGTCCAGGAACCAAGCGCACCTCCATCTTGGCACGTGCCTCTGCAGGAAGAATCGTTTTAACACCTTGGCCTTGGTAACCAGAGCCAAAGCCTTCAATATTCAGGGCTGGTTCAAAATAGAAACGGCGTAGGAATTCTTTTCGGTCTTCCTTCAAGATTGGGAGGGTTAGACCATAGGTTTCCGCAACATCTTCTGGTCCTTTGTTGGCATATTGCTCGATCAAAGCTAGCTCGCGTTCATTAGGTTCTTGAATCTGATCATAAATCCCATCCACCAAGATTCGGCCTTCTTTGTCACGAAGACTGGCGATGGCATTTAACAAATACCAAGAAGCAGAGTCTACCACACCGCCATAGCTGGAATGAATATCCACTTCTGCACTCTTCACCACCATATCAAAGGTGACGATCCCTTTGCTACCACCGGAAATTTCCAACTGACCCTGATTATTTCGGGTACCTTGTTCCCACACTAAGAGGTCTGCCCCACGCAAGTGTTTCTTGTGTTTGGCCAAGTATTTATCCAAGTCAGTCGATGCAGACTCCTCTGCCCCTTCGATGATAAAGGTGATATTGACTGGCAAATCGCCACTTTCACGAATGTATTTTCGAAGAGCTGTGAGACGAGCTGTGATATGCCCCTTATCATCATCAACCCCTCGACCGTACATGGTTCCATAATGAACTGACAAGGTGAAGGGATCTCCCGTCCAAGGTTGGTCTCCATCAGCTGGTACCGTATCATAGTGGTTATAAAAAATGATGGTTTTGGCTTCAGGATTTGGCGAGAAAAATTTGGCAATCACAAAAGGAGCTGTATAGCTATCATCCACTTCGACTTTGGCTCCTGCAGCTGTAAAAATTTCCCCCAAATAGTTGGCTACTTCCTTGAGACCAACTTGTTGGGCAAAGATGGATTTTTTTGAAATCAATGTTCGCAACACTTCAAAATAATGTTGTGCGACCTCATCATTTTCAAATTTACGGATTTGTTCCGCTTCTGTTGCAAAAGGCATGCATTCCTCCTAATACACGATAAGAGGTAGAGAATTGCTTCTCCACCTCCTTCATACACATTGAGATCAAATCTTAGAAGACTGGTTGGTCCATTCCTTCTGAAGATTCTTCGATCACTTTCTTCACATTGTCTTTGTGATAGGCTTTGATGATTTCTTTGATTGCTTTTGCTTTATCAGATTTTTCCCAATCTTTCTTAGCAGCGATCACGTTGTACCATTGTTTTGAGTTGTTGTCTTTCTTTTCAACATAGATAGCTTTTTTGAAATCAACGCCTGCTTCACGAACGAAGGTATTGTTGATGACTGCAGCATCTACTGATGGAAGAGCAGATGGTGTTTGTGAAGCATCCAATTCAGAAATCTTCAAATCTTTTGAATTTTCTTTGATGTTTGACACGTTTGCCAATTGACCATCTTTGGTATCCAATTTAATCAAACCAGCTGATTGCAAGACATACAAGGCACGGCTTTCATTTGTTGGGTCATTTGGTACAGCGATTGTTCCACCTTTAGGAATTTCTTTAATTGAAGTGTATTTGTTTTTACCGTTTTCTGTACCAGAGTAAAGACGGATTGGAGCGATGTACGTATCTGCTACTGCAACAAGGGCATTGTCGTTTTTAGAGTTCCAGTTATCAAGGAAGTTGTAGTGTTGGAAAGCATTGATATCCACGCTACCATCTTTTACAGCCACGTTTGGTTGTGAGTAGTCTGTAAATTGAGTGAATTCCAATTTGATCCCTGTTTTAGCGTCATCCAAGTTCTTTTGAACTTGATCCCAACGAGCTTTTTCAGTGTCGCTCAAAGTCATAACACCCACTTTTACAGTTGTTTCACCATCTTTGCTAGATGATTTTGAAGAACCACATGCTGCAAGAGCAAATGTTGCAATAGCTGCAAGAGCTGTTAAACCAAGAATTTTTTTCAATTTCATTTTGAAGTCTCCTTTAATTAAATATTATTCTTTAATATCTTTTGCTTCTGGTAGATAAACTCCACCAAAGTATTTTTTAGACAGTTTTTCAAGGGTTCCATTGTCATAGAGTTCCTTGATACGTTTGTTGACAAATTTTTGAAGGTCTTTATCTTCTTTTGCAATAATTGGATACACATAAGGTTGTTGGTCGCTTGGAAGCTCGATAACCTTCAAGTTGTCATAGCCTTGATCACGAATGATAGTATCTACTGAGATCCGTTCGAAGATCTTGTAATCTGTACGACCATCCGCTAGATTAGCCATGATGGTTTGAATGGTTCCATCTGTGTATTGCAAGTCAGTTGGATTATCTGAATGTTTTTATTGTAATCTTCTAATTGTTTAGCAGTAGATGTTCCTTGAACAACTTCTGTTTTCTTACCACCCAAGTCATCCAAAGATTTAATAGAAGAATCTTTTGGTACGACCAATACTAATGGATTGCGAGCATATGGATTTGGATAGAGGTATTTTTCTTCCCGCTCTTTTGAGTAGCTAATGTTGTTGGCACCGATTTGGAAACGGTCACTATCTAAGCCAGCAAAGACGGAAGACCACTCTGTTTTGTTAAAGTTTACTTCATATTTGTCTGAACCTTTGAAGATTTCACGCAAAACTTCGATTTCATAACCGGTTAGCTTGCCGTCTTTTTCTTCGTAAGAGAATGGTTTGGTTGTTCCAACAGTCCCAACTTCAATGGTTTTCTTACCACTGGCTGATTTGCCAGATGAACATGCTACTAAAGCACTGGTTGCAAGGACTGCAACTAATCCTAAAGCAGAATACTTAATCACTTTTTTTAGATTCATAGGATCTCCTTATTCGTTTCAGGCACATAAAACGCCATTTTAAAAGTATTTTTTAATTTTATCAAAAAAGCATTTACTTGCCTAATATATATTTTTTATGGAGGTGATAGTTTTTCTTTATCACACTTCTTTGGCTTTAAAATACCGCAATAAAGCTTGCGCATTTTCAACATAATAGGGAACCGATACCTCAAAGGCTGCATCATCGATGGTCATGTGATCATGATGGAGGTCTGGCGCATCCGGCTCTCCATTCGAACCGATAAAGGCAAAGACTCCAGGAATTCGCTCTTGGTAAAAGGCGAAGTCTTCTCCAGCAGTAGAAGGATTTGCTGGAATCACTTCAGCCAAACCTTGTGAAGCTTCCCAAACTACCTGCGTCAATTCCTCATCATTAAAGGTAACGGGCGGGGTCACACCCCACTCAAAAGCCACATCTACTTCCAGACTTTCTGCAATGTGTCGAATGATGGAAATAAAATGTGCCTTCAAGTCTCTTTGCACACTCGGATTAAAAGGAACGAATGGTTCCTTCAAAATAGCCTGATTTTGGGAGCACATTCCAGGTTGAGCCCACATCCAGGTGCGTAATGGACAAAACAGCTGTTTCAAAGGAGAAACGGTCCGTGAAATTAATAATTGTACATTCTGAACCATGGTTGTGACGGCCGTTACAGTGTCAACTCCCAAATCTGGTCTTGCGGCATGACTACTAACCCCTGTCACGGTAACCTTGAATTTCTCAACCCCTGCCATCATAGCTCCAGCATTCAAGGCAAGTTGCCCTGCTTTTAGCTGGGGAATATTGTGAAAACCAATAATTCCTTGAACATCCTCCAACAGTCCTGTTGCCAAAACATCAGAAGCACCTTCTGAGATTTCTTCTGCTGGTTGAAAGATCAAGCGTACGGTCCCTTCAAGCTGGTCTTCTTTTTCCTTGAGAAGAGCTGCTGCTCCCAGAAGACTGGTTTGATGAAAATCATGGCCACATGCATGCATGACTCCTGGATTCTGACTTTGGTAGGGCAGATTTGTTTGTTCCAAAATTGGAAGGGCATCGATATCTGCTCGAAGTGCCACCACTGGTTGGCCGGACCCAATTTCTGCAATCAGACCAGTTTTTAATCCACTCTCTAAAATACGAATCCCCAACTCTTCTAAACGCTCTTTTAGAAAGGCGGTTGTCTGGTATTCTTGACCAGACAATTCTGGGTGTTGGTGGATATAGTGGCGAATCTCTGCTAACTCTTCATAAGAAAAAGACACAAGCCTTCATCTCCTTTCAAACTTAAAATTATTTTATCACTAATAGGTGTTTCCGTCTAATTCCTGTTTCTTGGGTTTTGATATAGTTTCAAACTATAGATAAAAAAACACTCCTAGATTCATGTCCTAGGAGTGCCAACTTCAGCATTAAGAAAGATTTCCCTCGAATTTTTCCATAAAGCTATCACTATTGTAGGCTTTTTTCTACTTCCCATTTGCCATCTTTCTTAACAAAGGTCAACTGGTAGTCGTATCGATCCGGCGTCGTCAAGGGACGATCTGCAAGAGAAGCCATCATTTCCTCTCTATAGGCTTTGTTTTGAGCCTGGTTCGCTTCGATGATCCCTGGGATAGTCTTTTCGATGTTCCTGATAGAAGGTCTGCATGTGGTTTAAGATCGTCTTTTTCCATGCTGACTGTCTCAGGATTTCAGACTAATGACCACCTTGTCTGGGAGATATTGTTTGACCTTATAGGTTAATTTCGCACGCTTAGCATTTTCCTTTTCATAAGCATCGATAAACTGGTTCACTTCTTCTTCAGAGAATTGGTAATCATGTAGTTTACGAGTAAAGTCAGCCGCAAATTTCGCACGGAAATCACTGGCTTCCTTTTTCAAATCAGTTCCCAAAACAAAAGCGTCATCCTTTTTGACCTTTCGTTGGCCACTGAAGTAAACTTGATTGATGTATTCATCTGCTAGAATAGTGGAAGCTTCCACCTTATCCTCATACTGAGAAGAATCCACCGCAAATTTTAAAGGCTTGGATTTTTTATCAGAGCTATAGTTTTTTCGTTCATACTGCACTTCGTACTTCTTGCCTTTTTCGACTGGAAAAACGATATAGCCGGTTAATTTTTTATCCTGGGCCAACTGATCACTCTTGAGCAATTGGAAGGCTTCACTGTGGTCATAAATTCCTGACTGCAATTTGACCTTGTTATTATCCGCATCGTAAATGGTGATATCTGAATCTGACACGTTGATAGATTCTTTGGCAACATTTTTAAATTCTAATTGAAGGGCTAAATAGGTTCCGTCTTCTGAGTCATTGAGGACAGGTGGTTTGATGTATTGCCCTCCTTTTAGGCTCACCTCGACTTGACCGTCAGATGCGGAAGTTTTCGCTGCTTTTTCTGTCTTTGCTTGCTGCGAATTTGTCTTTTGAGCACCAGTCCCACAAGCTACTAGACTCAAGGTCGCCACAGCAAATAGGGTCCATTTAAAAATCTTTTTCATCCTCATCTCCTTAAAAAAGTTTTGTTCTATTTTAACATCTTTTTCTAGCTATGTATACGCTATATAGTGATAACTCTCCCTCAAAGGGCGAGGATTACAAAAAGGCCAAGACTTTCGTCTCAACCTTTTAACTGAAAAATAATTGATCTTGGTTTTACAAGATTCCTTTTTCTTTTTGAATCATGAGATCCTTAAGGGAAATCAAGAGGACCGCAAGGAGGATCATAGCCATCCCTATAAAATCAATGGCAAAGAAATGTTCATTCATAATGGCAAAAGCAAAGAATACAGCTGAAATAGGCTCAATAGCTGCAAGAAGGCTACCTTTGACCGGTCCAATCAGAGTTGTCCCTTTCAAAAAGACCGTATAGGCAAATATGGTCCCAATCACCACTAAGCCAACTAAGCCCATTAGATTATCCATGCTATATTGGCCATGAAAAAGTCTTCTTCCTGTGAAGGGAATCATCACAAGTCCTGGAATGAGCATACCGATACCAATCACCAACATACTTCCCCATTTTTGAATTAACTGAATAGGCAGAATGATGTAGAGGGCATAGGCAAAGGCAGAAACAAGTCCCCAAGCTAGCCCTTTAGGAGTGATTGCCAATTGATTGAGTTGACCATGGGTTGCAATGAGAAAGGTCCCTGCGATGGCTAAGATCATCGAAAAGATTTCAGATACCGTAGGAGCTACCCGATCCTTAACACAAGAATAGGCCAAAACTCCCAATGGGACAGAGATATTGTAAAACAGTTGCAGTACCTGCATTAGTCGCATCAATCGCTTCTAAATAAGTCAATTGGGTCATTAACAAACCCAAAAATGCAAATAAAAGCAAGGGGATGTATGACGAGCGGTCTGTTAGAAAGGCCTTTACTTTTTCCTGGTCCGCTAGATATGCAAGAAGCAGTAGTACAGCTCCTGAAAACACTAAACGAATCGTTGTCAAACCAATTGCTGTAAATCCATGAGCCATCAGGTACTGGCCACAAGCTCCTGATAAGCCCCAAGCGATCCCAGCAATCAAGGTCATGAGCGTTCCTTTCATCGTCTTTTGACATAGTCCCCTCCCAAATCTGTTCCTTACTTTTATTGTATCATAAAAGGCCGAAACGAAACGTTTCAGCCTCACTTTATTTCATATAAATTTATTCGCTTATTCAGGTTGAACCAAGATCTTGATTTGGGATTTATCTTGTGTTAATTCAACAAATCCTTCTTCAACGATATTTTCCAATTTGATTTTCTTAGTAACCAATTTTCTCAGCAGAGAAGTAGCCTTGTTCCATCAATTCCAAGACTTTAGGGAAGATGTGACGGTAGGCAATAATTCCTTTGAGAGATTTTTCTTGAATAGCGAATTCATTTGGATTGATGCTAGCTTCACGTTCCCAGATAGATACAACCATACATTCCCCAGCTTTATGAACAGCTGCAAGGGCTTGGCCTAAAACAACTGGAACCCCAGTAACTTCATAAGAAACATCTGCTCCACCACCTGTCAAACGATGGATGGCTTCTACAATTGTTTCTCCTTCTTCTGGACGAACAACGATCGCTCCCAATTCTTCTGCTTTGGCTTGGCGTTCAGGAGACAATTCAACCGCATAGATTTTTGATGCTCCTGCTGCACGAAGGGCTTCAACAATCAAAAGACCAATTGGACCCAAGCCAAAGATAACAGCTGTATCTCCAGTTTTCAATGCAGATTGACGAACTGCATAAACAGCAACAGCAGCAGGTTCTGTAAGAGCGGCTTGTTCATAGCTCAAGCTATCTGGAATCACATGGACAAGATCACCATCAAGAACACAATATTTAGCAAAACCACCATCTGCAGCGAGGCCGACGAAGTTCAAGTTTGGATCAAGGTTATAATCACCAATCAAATTGTGCTCTGCAAGAATTGGTTCGATAGTGACACGATCGCCAACTTTGACACGAGTCACATCACTTCCGACTTCTACAATTTCACCAGAGAATTCATGTCCCAAAGTGACCGGTGCTTTTTGACCAGAATACACATGTTCTTCAGTTGGGATGAAGATCGGTCCATCCAAATATTCATGCAAGTCCGTACCACAGATCCCTGTGAACTTAACTGCCACTTTTACTTGATGTGGTTGTACTTCAGGTACTTCCACTTCTTCGATACGAACGTCTTTTGCTGCATGCCAGCGAGCTGCTTTCATAGTAGCCATATGATGATCTCCTTGTTTTCACCTTTTTTGTTTTCTTTTCAGGAAACTTTATATTTAAAATTGTAAACGTTTTCCTTTTGTTTGTCAAGGAAAAACTGAAGATGAAAAAGAGCAGCCCTTTGACTGCTCCTTTTTATTTCTTCTTGATCCGAGAAGATTCCAATCTCCACCCAACAATCCAACCAAGGACTAGGAGATAATTTTCAAGCGCACCGATCCCATTGACCGGCAGATGATAGTGAAAATAACTGAAGAGATGATTAGTACCGATCCCAAGCCCACCTAGGATCAAAGCCAATAGAACCGTCCGAAGATAAAACCAATCGTATTTGAGATTGACAGCAATCAGGATCACAAGGACCGCCACATTCCAAATCCCAATCTCCCGTTGCCAACCGACAGAAATACCATATCCCGAATGACTTCCCATATAGGATGGAAAGAATAGCTGGAAGATAATCGCTCCAGACATAGCGATGATAACCAGGACAAATAAGACTCTTAAAAATTTGTTCATGTAACTCCTCCTAATGCCAGTTGATATGTAATGGTCTTTCCTATTCTAACACAATTTTATGGATAGTAAAAACCAACCTCTCGGCTGGTTTTTTTCTCTATTAGTCTTCTTTCAACTTCGCCAATTCTTGGGCAAGTAACTTGAGGGCTACTTGTGGGTTGGCTTGGCCTTTGGTTGCTTTCATGAGGAAAGCCTGTGAAGGCCTTGTCCGCATTCCGCTTTCCCTGACTTGAAGTCAGCTACGGCTGCTTCATTGTCTGCGAAGACTTGGTGGATGATTGGGATCAAGACTTCAGGATCTGAAATCTGTACCAATCCAGCTTTTTCGACGTATTCACGCGCACCGCCACCGTTTTTCGCCAAGTGAACGAAGACTTTCTTGGCAATCTTAGATGAAATCGTTCCATCTTCGATGATGGCAATCATTTCGACCAAAGTTTTCTGGTGTCAATTGGATTTCTTCAAGGGTCTTGCCTTCTGCATTCAAGAATTGTGCGACTTCACCTTGGAGCCAGTTAGACACTTGTTTAGCATCACCACCAAGGGCTACAGCTGCTTCAAAGAAAGTCAGAAGTAACTTTCGTCGCTGTCAATTGGTTGGCATCATAGTCAGACAAACCAAGCTCTGCCACATAGCGAGCACGACGGTCTTTTGGAAACTCTGGCAACTCCGTACGCATTTCCTCGATCCACTCATCTGAGATTTCAAACAAGGGAAGGTCTGGTTCTGGGAAGTAACGGTAATCCGCTGCTCCTTCTTTGACACGCATAAGAATCGTGCTCTTGTTAGCTTCATCATAACGACGTGTTTCTTGACGAATGACACCACCTGAACGCAAGATTTTCGCTTGACGCTCAACTTCGTATTCAAGACCCTTTACGGACGTTTGAGAAAGAGTTCAAGTTTTTCAACTCCGTCTTGGTACCAAATTCCTCTTGACCGTATGGGCGAAGGGAAATGTTGGCATCGACCCGCATCGATCCTTCTTCCATCTTGACGTCTGAAATACCAGTGTACTGGATGACTTCTTTCAAAGCTGTCAAATAAGCGTAGGCTTCTTCTGGAGAACGCATATCTGCTTCAGATACGATTTCGATCAATGGAACCCCTTGACGGTTGAGGTCTACATAAGAGAAGCCATCTGTTCCGTGGGTGTTCTTACCGGCATCTTCTTCCAAGTGGGCCCGTTCAATCCCGATTTTCTTAGTTGAGCCGTCTTCCAATTGCACTTCAATCCAACCGTTGTAACCGATTGGCTCGTCAAATTGCGAAATTTGGTAGGCCTTTGGATTATCAGGGTAGAAATAGTTCTTACGGTCAAAGTGCATGTGCTGATGGATATCCATATTCAGCGCCAAAGCAGCCTTGATACCCAGCATCCACAACACCCTTGTTCAAGACAGGAAGCACCCCTGGGAAAGACCAGTCAATCACATTGGTATTGGCATTTTGCTCGTTCCCAAAGTGGGCAGAGGTTGGTGAGAAAATTTTTGAGTTTGTATTCAATTCAACGTGGACTTCAAGTCCGATGACTGTTTCAAAAGTTCATTAATTGTCACCTCCGAAAATAAGGGGTTGTTGCTTGTGGTAATCCGTCGTTGCTTCAAAGGCAGCTGCAGCTTGGTAGATGGTTTCTTCAGAATACTTAGGACCAATCAACTGCAAACCAACTGGAAGACCTTGCGCAAAACCTGCAGGAATCGAAATTCCTGGAAGACCTGCCAAGTTGACTGGAATGGTCAAGAGGTCAGCCAAGTACATGGCAACCGGATCATGGTTGAGCGAATCCAAATCAAGGCTACACTTGGAGCTGTTGGACCAAGGATAAGGTCGTAATCCGCAAAGACTTTTTCGAAGTCTTGGATAATGAGGGTACGGACTTGGCCAGCTTTCTTGTAGTAAGCATCGTAGTAACCAGATGACAAACTAAAGGTACCAAGCATGATCCGGCGTTTAACCTCATCACCAAAGCCTTGGCTACGAGTGTTCACGTAGATATCATCCAAGTTTTTAGCATCTTCCGCACGGAAACCATAGCGAATCCCATCGAAACGTTGCAAGTTTGAAGAAGCTTCAGATGAAGCGATGATGTAGTATACGGCAACTCCGTATTTAGAATGAGGCAAGCTGACTTCTTCGACAGTTGCTCCCAATTTTTCAAAGTGTTTGGCCGCTTTAAGGATAGTTTCTTTGACTTCTGGGTCAATCCCTTCCCCAAGGTATTCCTTCGGAAGGGCAATCTTCATGCCTTTAATGTCTTGACCAATCTTAGAAGTATAGTCTGCTACGCGCACTGGCGCTGAAGTTGAATCTTTATCATCTTCACTGGCAATAACATTAAGCAAGAGGGCATTTTCCTTAACCGTTGGTGCAAACGGCCCAATTTGGTCGAGTGAGCTACCAAAAGCAATGAGACCAAAACGGGAAACTGTTCCATAAGTTGGTTTGAGACCAACAATCCCATTAAAAGCAGCCGGTTGACGGATAGAACCACCTGTATCTGAACCAAGGGACAAACGGACTTGACCTGAAGCGACAGAAGCTGCTGAACCACTAGAAGATCCACCAGGCACCTTGCTGTGGTCCCATGCATTCTTGGTTGGTCCATAGTAAGAAGTTTCACCAGATCCACCCATGGCAAATTCATCCATGTTGGTCTTTCCGATGACAATCATATCTTTGGCTTTGGCATTGGCAACAGCTGTCGCATCAAAGATTGGCTCGTAGTTATAGAGCATTTGATGCCGCAGTCGTCAAGATGCCATCTGTTGAGATATTGTCTTTGACAGCGAGTGGAATCCCTGACAAGAGGTTATCTGCATCAATTCCCTTTTCATCAATGGCCTTGGCTTGCGCAAGAGCCGCTTCTTCTGCCACTGTCACAAAGGCATTGACTGCTTCTTCACGTCCCTTGATATCGTCAAGTGTCGCTTGTGTCAATTCGGTTGCTGAGATTTCCTTAGAGACAAGGAGGTCGTGCAACTCTTCAATGGTTTTATGGTTGAATGACATTAGGCATCTCCTCCATCTTCTAGGATAGCTGGTACCTTGATGTAATAGTTATCTTTTTCAGGTACATTTTTAAACAAGCGGTCACGGTCCGTCCCTTTTTCAGCAACATCCGGACGCAATACAGTCTTGCGATCCGCCATGGTCGTTGTTGGGGCAACACCGGTTGTGTCCACTTCTTCCAACAATTCCACCATGTCGACAATTTTCGACAAGGTTGTCGCAAACTCAGCTGTCTCTTCTGGAGGAGAATTTCAATTTTGAAAGATTGGCAACGTGGGTTACCTCTTCTTGCGTAATTTTCATCTTGCTTCCTTTCGTGAAATGATGATTTTTCAATACCCTCTATTTTACCATAATTTAGCCCAATTTGCTTGCCTTAGAAAAAATCTGTAGGACTTTTTTGTCGCTACAGATTCTTCTTTTTATATTTTCTTTTCGCCTAATTGCCCCATCTCCATTAGAGTCTCTTTCCAGACTTTCTGGACGTTAGATGCGAGGTAAGAAGAGGCCAAGTCATAAGAAGCCTGGTGAAATGGAGCAAGGTCGCTTTCAAAGAGCTGGACCAGCTTGTCTGCCAACTCTTTCACCAACTCTTCTTCTGGCACTGTCTCGCTATAAGGTACCAAAAAGCCATTTTCACCCTCTTTTATAAAAGTTGGATTGCCATAACGGGCATCAAAGCCCAGCAAGGCCAAACCTGCTCCAGCCGCCTCCATCAAAGTCAAACCAAAGGTCTCCCACTGAGAAGTGGTGAGGTAGGCTTGGTAGCAAGGATAGATCTGCTGAAGATCCGCATGACCGCGTAGGTGAATATAATCTTGTGCTGCAAGCTCCTGAATCAGGTGGCACAAGTTGTCTGCTTCTCCACCCTTTCCATAAATATCAAACTGAAGGGCTGGGAGTTGTTCATGAGCTTGGGCCACTACTCGAATGGCCAAATCGATGCGTTTTCTTGGATCCAAACGGGAAGCTGTGAGCACACTAAAGGGAGGTCTATCTCCTTGTGATTCCGTCAATTCTTCTAGATGCCCTACTGGAATGCTATAGATTGGAATTCCTTGGCATCCTTGTTTAGCAAGTGTCTGCTCCAAGACTTCTTTTTGAAGATCCGTCGCCGTGATGAAGTAATCGAAGCGTTTGGCATACTTGAACACATAATAATATTCATAATTGAGATGGCCATTTTCAAATTCATGCTCCGAATGAAACACCATGGCGAGCTTTGGAAGGAGCATCTTTCTCCAACAAAGGGCGGGCAAAATCCATGCGCGAAGCCCGATCAAGCAGAATCAGATCTTCTTCTTTTAGCGACAGTTTGCGACAAAAAACGTCTCATCACTTCTGTATGGTTGGTCAAAATCTCAGGCCCCAGTTTATAGAGCCAGCTTCCACCTAACCTCGATTCTTCAAAAGCGATAGTCCCATCTTGATGGTGATAGGTCCGTCTGACAACACTACCATACTGAAAATACTCGGTGACAAGTTTACAAGCTCCATAATACTCTCGCTTGATTCTATTTCCAGCCAAAAGATAGTCTACATAGCGGACACAGTTTGGATGATAGGGATCCAGATGAAAGGTCAGGGCGTTTCCATCCGCAAATTGGTAGCGAATGGCTCTTTCCGTTTTTTCAACAACATCCAGACGCGTCAGTTGAAAATCCATTTGCAAGGCCCCTACCGTTTTTTGAGGGACCGTAGTCTGTTGATCTGTAAAAGCTAAATGGGCAAAAAGCAGTTCCTCATCCCGGTGCCCCAATGAGAGGTAATAGGCCAATTTTTCTGGAGTGGGCCAAGTGGTAAAGACAAACTTCGCTGCCACTCCTAGTCCTCGGAGCATCTTTGCCCGAGAGGCTTGTGCAACATCGACCCCATTGGGTTCGAATCCCACTAATAGATTAAAGGTATAAATGGTCATGCGGTCCCTCCCTCTAATCGCTTAAACAGCTCTTCCAAAAGCTTTCTCTTTTTCAGGCAATTTCAAGATTCGTGCCTGCTCTCTTACCAATTCTTTGTAGGTCTCTGGCTGCTGGAGCAAGGTATCTAGTTGCTGTTCCATTTCTTCGACTGTATCTGTGATTGTGCTCAAGTTTTTATAGGCTTCCTGATGCACCGTGCTCTTCAAACCAAATAAGACTTGCCCATTTTCAAGAGCATGAAGACTACTACTCCACACTTCTTCTCCCTGGTTGCAATCCAGATAAATAGAGCAGCTGGATAACAAGTCCTCATATTTGTCCAGCGAAATCCCTGGATAGAGGCGCACATTGGAGCGAGTCGCTAAGTCTGTTAATTTTGGCCCCATAGCCGTCAAGGCAGCAATGTGAAAGGTGACTTGTGGGAATTGATGGACCAGGCTAGATAGGCCTTCGACCTCTTGAGAAGCCGTCATAACCAGCGCTTCTGGTTGAAAACTTTCCTGCTCCACATCTACAAACCCTGACAAGGCTGTGATTCCGTCTATTTTCTCCCTCAACAGACCATCTTCTACCAACAAAATCTGACTGACTTGTTCTTTGATCTCGTCTAGATCATGCGCGTCACTGGCACAGTAGGCGAGTCTTTCCTTTGGTTTCTCTTTCACAACATCTAGCAATGCCTTGTCCATCAAAAGAACGGCTTCATCTTCCGGCAAGACTTGTTCTAGGACAGCTCTTTGCAGCTCTTTCTTATTGGCATACAGGCGATCCCGTCCCTTAGGAGTTTGAAGCAAAAAGGTTCCTTGTGAGACAAAGTGAAGCAAGACTTCTTCTTGTTGACGGTTCAAATAGATGTCTAAATAGGATTGACCAGCTTCCGTCAGGAGACTCTGTTTGCTTCTCCAGCCATAGCGGTTGTAGACATCAATGGATACGATCTCTTCTCCCTGACCAAACCATTCCACTCTGTCAACTGTTCGAGACAAGATATCCTCTCGCAAAACCACGTTAGCACGACGTTCCTCACCATCAAAAAGATAGGTTGTGATCCCTAGTGTCCAACATTCCCATAATTCTGGAACTGCTAGATCATTGAAAAATAAAGGTTTTCCAATTTTTGATGCTGGGTCTTTTTGGGTAAAAAAGGTCGCAAGACTCTCTGTCTGTTGGTCCAAATCTGTTTCCAGATTGGTCACAAATACTCGGTAGGGCTGGCTAAGTTTGTTCAAGTATTTTTGCAAACGATCCAGCTCTCTGGTCTGCTCTGATGCAATAATGAACATGCTGATCCTTTCTCATCAATAAGGGGTTAGTCCATCGTTTCAATAAAACGGAGGTTGGTCACCACGCGCTCATAGGTTTCTGTCCCTTGCAAGCCTGCTTCCTCTAATTTTTCAAGGGCCCGTTTCAAGCGCGTTTTGTAGATATAGCGATGCCAAGTCAAATCATAGCCCAACATCCCCAGTAGAGCCAACTTCTCCTGCTTAGCTTCCATCTCATCGACGACTCGCTTTTCTGTCCAAACCTGGGACAGAGTATCTGCACGCCCCACGCGATACCAATAAATACATTTCTCCGTATGAACTACCCGATGGGCTTTTAAGAAGAGCTTGTACATGAGGAAGTTGTCTTCAACATTTTTTCCGACTGGAAAACGAAGCCCTTCAAATAAGCTACGCTTATAGAGCTTCATCATGGCACAAGCCCAGGCCATATCTCTGGTCTCCTGGATGGCATCGTGGTCCATGATCTCGCGTCCCTCATAAAGAGTCTCTGAATAATCGTCGTCCGTTACCTTGATCAAGTATTTGCTACTACTGTCATCATAGAGGTTATAGTTGGCTACGGAAACATCCGCATCATACTTTTGAAGTTGACGATAGAGCACTTCTACATAGTCCTCCGTCACCCAGTCATCTGGATCAATAAAGGTGATGTAATCACCAGTCGCTAGCTCAATCCCTGTATTCCGAGCAGCAGATAAGCCCCCATTTTCTTGGCGAACGTAGCGGATGCGCGCATCCTTCCTAAAAAATTCTTTACAGATCTCTTCTGACTGGTCTGGCGAACCATCATTGACCAGGATAATTTCCAAATGAGGGTAAGTCTGATGGATAACCGTTTCCAAACATTGTCTCAAATAAGCTTCTACATTATAGATGGGAATGATGATACTCACTACTTCATTTGTTTCCATGCTTCTTCTCATTTCTCTTTAAATAATCGCGAATCGCTGCCACCATCTCCTGCACCTGATCATCCGCAAACACTTGATTCTCTCCATTCTCCACATGATTGGTTCCTTCAAAAGAAAAAATCGGTAAAGCCCAATTGATGGATCCTTTGCGTCATCTGATCCACCTCATCATAAGGGATTGATATCCAAATAGAAATCCAATTTATCTAGGACCTTTCGACTGGTCAAGGGATCAAAAGAGGGATAAAGAAAGAGGTTGGGGTAGCGTTCCAATTGCACCAAAGTTTAAAACCAAAATGGCTATGGGCAAGGACATGAATCGCTACGTCTGGCAACTCTTTTAACAACGTCTCCAACTCGTGGATATCTGCTGTATGGGTATAAATGGCAGCATGATAAGGAAATTCTCCCACTAGGTCTTGATAGGTTTGCTTCAAAATCGGTTTTCGAAGCAAAATTTCCTCCCAAGAGAGGGCATAGTAAAACCACCATTGTTCCCGAAAACGATTGAAGCGTTTGGAGGTCCATGGTTTATTATGAGAGGTGTAGTGAATGACCGCTGGAATCCCTTGAAAGGCATCGTACCAGTCTAGATCTCCATAGAGGTATTGATCCTTATCAGACCCCTACTTGTAAATTATAGGTCCAAGGTAATGGATACCACGCATCTTTTGAAATACAGATTCAAAATTCCTTGATCTCCGTATACATGCTGATGGTGCTCGCGAGTAAGGTCAAAAAGTGCCTCTGTCACTTGGTGCTCTTGCCACCAAGTCTTATCAATCACCAAAAGTCCAGCATTAAATCCATCTGTCGTCGTTGGCTTATCGACCACTGCCCCCAGTCCATAACCTTTTAGATCAACCTCAAACAAAGGCGATAAATCCTGTGTAAAGATCATGTCACAATCCAGATAGAGGATCCGCTCTTCCTCCACAATCTCTGGAATAGCGTAACGGAAATAGGTCGCATAGTGAATATGGTCACTTGGAAGCGAGAAGGATTGGAATTGCTCGGGAGACATCCGACAATTGATCACTTCTGAATCCAACTGGCGCAAGCGCTGATTCATGATAGTAAACCACTCTGTTGGTAGATCTTCATTTAAGACATAAATTTTCAACTGGTCCTGATGGGCACACAGTGACTTCATAGCGGTTTCCAACTTTTCCATATAAGATAGATCCGCTGAAAATACGACAGCTTTTTTACTCATAACTCCCCCTTATTTTCTTCCATTAGAATACCATTTTCAAGAGAGGAAGACAATTTCTAGGCCCGAAAAAGAGGCCTAGACAAATGTCTATGACCTCTTTTACAATCGTTTTCTTATTTAGTATCTAATACAGCTAGTGCGCCGTCTACCAAGCTTGCCCCTAAGACATGCTTGAAATGATTCAAGGCAAACTGGTGATTTTCAGGAGTGAGCGACGCCACTGCAGGTTCCACGACTTCGATCTGATAGCCGAGATTGTAGGCATCAACCGCTGTATGGAGGACACAGATATCAGTCAAGACCCCAGTCAAAATGACGGTATCTACATGGCGTTCCCGCAGGCGGATATCTAGGTCCGTTCCTGAAAAAGCAGAATAATGACGTTTGTCCATCCAAAAGACGCGTGGATCCGCTTTGTGCTCCCTGATAAAAATCTGCCAAAGGGCCGTACAAATCACGTCCGCTGGTCCCAATGATATTATGAGGTGGGAAGAGCTTGCTTTCAGGATGAAATGGATCCTCTACATCATGCGCATCAATGGCAAAAAAGACATAGGCTCCTTGGTCAAAGGCCAATTGGGTCACCTGAGCAATGGTCTCAGAAATGGCTTGGGCAGGAGCACCTGCCGTAAGCTTACCATCATCTGCTACGAAATCGACAGTGTAGTCAATTGAAATCAAAGCTTTGGTCATTAGTAATCTCTTTTCTTAATTTCTTCAAAAGATATCTGGAATCAACACTTTGAGATAGGTTCCCTTCATTCCAAGAGAACGACTTTCAATAATACCAGCTGACTCCAATTTCCGAAGTGCATTGACAATCACAGAGCGAGTGATGCCAATCCGATCTGCAATGATAGAAGCAGTCAACTGTCCCTCATTTCCTTTCAATTCACTAAGGATGGCAGAAACAGCACGCAATTCAGAGTAAGACAAGGTATTGACAGCCATATTCACCGCTGTCCGACGACGAATATTCTTCTCGTCTTCCTCGCGTTGGTAGTTCAACATTTGAATCCCTACCACGGTACTCGCAATCTCAACCAAGATCAAATCATCATCCGCAAACTGTTTATCATTGCGCCAAATGATCAAAGGAACCCAATCGAATCCCAGAAACATGAATAGGCGCAATGGTCGTCAAGCCATCAGGAAATTCAGACTTGGTTTCGACCGGAAAGATACTCAAATCATGGTCCACATCTAAATTAGCTTCTGTATCGTAGACCAAACTAGCTGCCTTGGCATAATCTTCTGGTAATTTTTTATTTTGAAAGAAAGCTTCTACCCGGTCATTGTTGGTCTTGTAACGCATGAAATAACCAAGAAGGGTTCCCTTGCTATTAATGATACAGGCATTACAGTGGATAATATCCGCTAATTGCTGGGCAATATCATTATAAGGCATCTCGACTTGCAACTGTTCATCAGTCCGTTTCAAGATGGATGTAATTTTACGTGTCTTTTCTAATAAGTTTGCCATAATAAACCTCGCATATAGTCAGCTCAAGTATATCATATAAGTGTGGGAATTTCAATCAAATTATCTGAAAATTATTTATTTTTTCTACAATTATGCGCAATTCAGAAAAATGTCGTTTCGATGACATGGATTTTATAGAAATGAATCAAAAAAAGATTGAAGACTTTCCTCTTCAATCCTTTATCTAATTAACGTTTGTATTGCTTCAAGAAACGAGTCATTTTTTCTTGAATTTGAGCTAACTCATCGACACGTGGAAGGTAAACGATCCGGAAGTGATCTGGATCTTTCCAGTTAAAGCCACGGCCATGAACCAAGAGAATTTTTTCTTGCTTCAAGAACTCTAAAACAAATTGTTCATCATCATCCACGCGGTACATGTCCCGATCAATCTTAGGGAAGATATAGAGACCAGCCTTTTGGCTTAACAGCTGAGAGGCCTGGAATATCATTGATGGCTTTGTAGATGAAAATTGCGTTGTTCGTAGATTCGACCACCTGGAAGCAAGAGTTCATCCACGGATTGGTAGCCTCCAAGAGAGGTTTGCACAACTTGTTGAGACAAGACATTTGAACAAAGACGCATATTGGACAACATGTTCAAGCCTTCGATATAGCCCTTCACATGATGTTTCGGTCCGGATAGAACCATCCAACCAACACGGAAACCGGCAATCCGGTGAGATTTTGACAAGCCATTCATACTCACACAGAAGAGATCAGGCGCTAAACTTGCGATAGCCGTGTGTTTTTCACCATCCATGACCAAGCGATCGTAAATTTCATCCGCAAAGATGATCAAGTTATTTTGACGAGCGATCTCTACAATCTCAAGCAGGATCTCATCTGGATAGAGGGCACCTGTTGGGTTATTCGGGTTGATGACAACGATAGCCTTAGTGTTTGAGGTGATTTTCGACTTGATATCCTCAATATCTGGATACCAGTTTGCTTCTTCATCACAAAGATAGTGAACCGCATTCCCACCAGCTAGGCTGACGGCTGCTGTCCAAAGAGGATAGTCCGGCATGGGAACCAAGACCTCATCCCCATTGTCGAGCAGTCCTTGCATGGACATGACGATCAGCTCACTCACTCCATTTCCCAAGGTAAATATCATCAATATCCACATTTGGAATTTTTTTCAACTGGCAGTACTGCATGATGGCCTTGCGGGCTGAAAAAAAGATCCCTTTTGAATCTGAATAACCTTCACTATCACGCGCATTCATGATCAAATCATGGATGACTTCATCTGGAGCTGTAAGCCAAATTCAGCAGGATTCCCCGTATTCAAACGTAGAATTTTTTCTCCATTTGCTCGCATGCGCATGGCTTCTTCCAAGACTGGACCACGAATATCGTAAGCGACATGTTCGAGTTTGCTTGATTTATTATATTCCTTCATATTCTGCCTCGATTCACGAAATTATCTCTATTATACCACTAGTTCAAATAGAGTACAAACCGAGGACTTTAAAAATTCTGCAAAAATATAGCAGAAAAGCGAGACTTTACCTTTACATTCTAGCTCAAAAGAGATAAAATATAAGTGTATAAAGAATAGGATTCCCTTCTATTCTATCCATGTTTTCAAGCTATAAGGAGGTAGGATTATGTCTCAAAAATACGAAAACATTATGGTCGCTGTCGACGGTTCTCATGAAGCAGAATTAGCCTTTGAAAAAGGGGTTAACGTTTCTCTTCGCAACGGCTCTAAATTGACTATTGCCCACGTCATCGATACCCGTGCCCTTCAAAGCGTCTCAACTTTTGATGCTGAGGTCTACGAAGAATTGCAAGAAGAAGCCAACGAATTGCTCAAGGGCTACAAGGAACGTGCTGAAAAAGTCGGCGTTCAAAATGTTGTGACTGTTGTAGAAATGGGAAATCCAAAAGTCCTCTTAGCCAATGATATCCCAAGTAAAGAAGGGGTTGACCTTATTATGGTCGGAGCTACCGGACTCAATGCCTTCGAACGGTTAATGGTCGGATCCTCCTCAGAATATATCCTTCGCCACGCCAAAGTAGACTTACTAGTGGTACGTGATAAGGATAAAACCATGTAAGAAAGAAAAAGTTATATTGAAAACTTTCCTTAGGTGAGTACGGACGTCAGCGACCTTCTTCGAAGTTCCATGACTAAGTTTGAGCCTAAGGTCTCAAAACTCCCGAGTGCTAGAAACAATAGTGTTTCTAGCACTTTTCTCACGGCGGAAAGTTTTTCAATATTTTTTATAAATTTTAAAAATAAGAACATATTTCGACTTCTTTGTGGAACACTTTACTTATCTTAGTAAAAAATAGTTTGTCTACATTCTAAAAAAGGTTTGGAACAAAGGTTCCAAACTTTTTTAGTTGTCTTTTTTTGCTTCTTTTTGTTTTGCATGTTTTTCGTAGGCCTTGAGCTGGCGATCGAGTTCTTTTTTGATGGCTGGTTCTGGAGCGTATTTTTCTTCCCAATCATCTGGCTTCAGAATTTTGTGGGTTACTGGATCAAAGTGCGCCTTTCCATCTGGGAAAATCTTGCCCATATTGGCCCGGTGAACAATCTCAAAGACCTCTTCAGGATCGACCCCCATTAGTACAAAGCTACCATAAGTCAGATAGAGGGTATCAATTAAGGCATCAACCTGCCCTACCATGGAGATCTCAGCTGGATGCTTGCTCCGAACCTTATCTGCAGCCTTATCCAAGGCTTCGTGAAGAGCTGCTACCGAGCGGTCAAATTCTTCCTCACTTGTGCTAGCTGCTCGGACAAATTCTACCAACTCCTCTTGCTTGAACATGGTTCGATAAAGGGCATCTTGAGGCTGCCAAACAACTGGTTTCTCCTGGGTTTCCCCATCCATCACACCATGGAAGGTTTTGACCTTATTGAAGTGATCATCCTTAGAAAGAAAGAGTTCTTTCTCTGAGAGAATACCAAAGTGTTGCAGGGCCTTTTGAATGCCATCCTTGCCATTACTGGTCGTGGTATGCTTGGCAATTGCCTTGACACTAGTCGTCCCATTTCCCATCGCAATGGACAAGCCAACACCTGAAAGCATCTCTAAGTCATTATCAGAATCTCCAAAAGCCATCACTTCATCGATGTCAAAGCCAAATTCCTGACCAACGATGCGGATCCCTTCTAACTTGGAAATCCCTGGGTTGAGGACATCTGCTGCAAAAGGACTAGACCGTGTGAATTTCAGATCCGGAAACTCTTTTTCAATTTTTGCAGTCTCCTCTGGACTCGATAAGATCAACACTTGGTAGATTGGTTCTTGCGCTAGTGCATAGAGGGTATCCTGATCTTGTGGGACGACCTTGCTGACCACTTTGTTAAATCCTCGACTGACGGTACGGGCCATTTTGCGGGGCACAAGCGACTAGACCAGGTTGAAATAGGACTCATCCCAAAACTCATGATCCGAGAACCAAATACCCCATCCTTGGTACCGAGAGCAATTTCCTTGCGGTGTTCTCGAGCATAGTCAATTAGTTGGTGCAGACTCTTTTTATCGATTGGGCTGGTAAACAACACGCGGTCCTTGGTCAAAATATACTGACCATTATAGGTCACTGCAAAATCAAAACCATAGCGTTCCATAAACGGTTTGACAAAGGCCGGTCCCCGCCCTGTCGCAAGGCCTACATAGATCCCTTCTTCCTTTAAAGACTGAATGGCTTTTTCTGTTGATTTTAGGACTGCTCGACTATCATTAACCAAGGTTCCATCGATATCAAAAAAGACTGCTTTTATTTCCATGTCTACTGTTTCTTTCTTTTTATGATAAAATAAATTATATCACATATTCCAAGGAGCTTCACATGTTTAAGAAAATTTTAGCACTACATACCGGAGGGACCATTTCGATGGCGGCCGATGACTCTGGGGCAGTGATTACCAATGAAGTCAATCCCATGACCCAAGTCACTTCACCAATTGAAGGGATTGCAGTCACCTCGGAGGACTTCTTCAACCTTCCCAGCCCTCAAATGACACCCCGTCACATGTTAGCCCTATATCAAAAAATCAAAGAGGAAGCTCACAACTACGACGGCATCGTTATCACCCACGGGACAGATACGCTGGAAGAAACGGCTTATTTCTTGGATACCATGGAGTTACCAGAGATCGCTGTGGTCATTACAGGAGCTATGCGAAGCTCCAACGAGCTCGGAAGCGATGGTGTCTATAATTTTCTGACAGCCCTTCGAGTGGCTGCCGATCCAAAAGCACGCGATAAAGGCGTCTTAGTCGTCATGAACGATGAAATTCATGCGGCTAAGTACGTCACCAAAACCCATACCACCAATGTCAGTACCTTTCAGACACCAACCCACGGTCCACTAGGTTTGGTCATGAAAAAGGAAATCCTCTTCTTTAAAACAGCCGAGCCAAGGGTGCGCTTTGATCTCGATACCATCGATGGTTTCGTTCCGATCATTGCTACCTATGCAGGGATGAAAACCGATCTGCTGGACATGCTGGATCTTTCAAAGCTGGATGGCCTCATTATCGAAGCCTTTGGAGCTGGAAACATCCCTAAAGAAACGGCACATAAACTCCAAGAGTTTCATAGATGCAGGCCTTCCAATCGCTTTAGTATCCCGTTGCTTCAATGGAATCGCTGAACCCGTCTACGCATATGAAGGAGGAGGCGTCCAACTCCATCAAGCAGGTGTCTTTTTCATCAAAGAATTAAATGCCCCCAAAGCGCGCATCAAACTCCTCATCGCCCTCAATGCCGGCCTAAAAGGACAAGAACTCAAAGACTATATCGAAGGGTAAAATAAGATACAAAGGGCGTAGCGGATACAGTCAAAATAGGGAATACGACGAAGAATCCAAAAGATTCTAGGAGGATTCATCTTTTTGACACAATCCGCAGCCCGTGTTCAATTAATAAGATACAAAGCCCGTAAAATGCCATCTTAAAGGGAGTGGAGTGGAATCCAAAGAATTTCCTCTCTACTCCCTTTTTATATTTTAGTCTAAATGTTCTTTCTTTTCTAAGTAAAGCGAGAGCAGATGCCAATCGGGGTGTTCGCGCCAATCTGGCGTGGCTACGATCTGGCTGGCAACTTTCCTTGCTTCTTCCAGAATGGGATAATCTTCTACCAAATCCGCCACTTGAAATTCTGGAATCCCAGATTGACGGGTTCCAAAGATTTCACCTGAACCCCGCATTTTCAAATCTTCTTCCGCCAGCACAAACCCATTGGTTGTCTCTGTCATGATTTTCATGCGCTGCTTGCCACTATCTGTCTTAGGGTTGGCTACTAGAATAGCATAGGATTGCTTGTTTCCCCGACCAACCCGGCCTCGTAGCTGGTGAAGTTGGCTAAGACCAAACCGATCTGCATCCATAATGACCATAACGGTCGCATTGGGTACGTTGACTCCTACTTCAATAACGGTCGTAGACACCAAAACATCGACTTGGTGCTCTTTAAAGGCCTGCATGATGGCATCTTTTTCTTCACTTTTCATCTTCCCGTGAAGCAGAGAAACGCGTGCTCGCTGCCCAAAGAAGGCCTCTAGCTCTTCTTGGAGGGCAAGGGCGTTTTTCAAATCTAGCGCCTCTGACTCCTCAATCAGTGGAGAAATAAAGTAAGCTTGAGAACCTTTGCCAAGTTCTTTGACTAACCAGTCGAGGACCACTTCTAACTGCTCATGCTTGACCCAACGTGTGATGATTTCCTTGCGTCCCGCAGGCATCTGGTCAATGATGGACACATCCATATCTCCAAAGGCTGTAATAGCCAAGGTCCGGGGAATAGGGGTAGCCGTCATCATCAGGACGTCTGGATTTTGTCCTTTTTCTCGAAGGATACGGCGCTGGGAAACCCCAAAACGGTGCTGTTCATCAATAATGACCAAGCCTAGATCTTGGTAGTGAACTCCCTCTTGAATCAAGGCATGTGTCCCCACAATCAGTTGGGCTGTTCCTGAGGCGATCTCTTCTAAGACTTCTCGTTTCTCAGCCGCCTTTAATCCTCCTGTTAGAAGGGCAATTGGCAAATCTGGAAAAAGATTTTGCAAGCTTTCCTTGTGTTGCTCTGCCAAAATCTCCGTTGGAACCATCAAGGCAGCTTGCTTACCAGCGCTTAAGGCTGCATACATGGCAAGACCGGCCACGACTGTCTTCCCGCTTCCCACATCCCCTTGCAAGAGGCGGTTCATATGATAAGAAGAAGCCATATCTGTCAAGATTTCATTCAAGCTGTTTTCTTGAGCTTGCGTTAGCTCAAAAGGAAGCTGTTTTTTTCTGTCTGCTAATTTTTCTGGATTCCAGGCCAAGGAAATCCCTTGGCTGGCATCGTGATTTTCTTCTTTTAGCACTTGGAGTTGCAGCTGGAAAAAGAGGAGCTCTTCAAATTTTACCCGGCGAAGAGCTTGCTTGTACTCTGCCAGATCCTTAGGAAAATGCATAGCTTGCACTGCTTGGGAACGAGACATAAGTTGATAACGATCTCGTAAGATGTGGGGTACATTCTCTTCTAAAAGCTGGTCCAAACCCTGGTCAAACGCTATTTTAATCAATTTCACCAGGCTGTTTTGGCTCACTCCTTGCGTCACTCGATAGACCGGCTGCAAATCATCTTCCACTTGAGCCAGGAGTTTCATCCCTGTCAAACTGCCTTTGGCCTTGTCCCATTTTCCAAAAATCGCCACTGTCTGCTGAACCTCAATTTTGTCTGCTAGATAGGGTTGATTGAAAAAATTAACCGCAATGACCTGGTCTCCCTGTTTGATCGAAAAACGCAAGCGATTTCGTTTGTAGCCATAATATTGGACATTGGCTGGCGTTGCTACCACCCCAGAGATGACGGCTTTTTCCCCATCTTCCAACTCTAAAACATTGCGCGTTTTGAAGTCTTCATAGCGAAAGGGGAAATACAAGAGCAGATCTTCTAAGGTTTCAATCCCTAACTTTTTAAATTTTTCCGCCGATTTTGGACCGACTCCAGGCAGTACGGATAAGGGTTGGTGTAGATTCATTTCTCCTCCTTTCTTTTATAAAAAAGCAGGTCCATTCGGGAAAATCCCACCTGCTTCTTCTTATTCTTCACCTGTATAGTCACGAGGAATCCGATCACTCAAGAGACAGACCACTTCATAATTAATGGTCCCACGGTAATCTGCAACCTCTGTTGCTGTGATTTCTTTCTCGCCCTCTCGTCCAATCAGGGTAACCTTGGTCCCCAGAGGCAATTCTTCGGGAAGGCGAACAGTAATCTGGTCCATCGAAACGCGACCAACAATGGGACAAAACTCACCCTTGATCAGTACATGGAAATTTTGCATCTCTCGGATCCAGCCATCCGCATAGCCGATAGGAATCGTCCCGATCCATTGGGGTTCTTCTGTCGTATAGGTTGCTCCGTAGCCAATATCTTGACCAGCTTCTAACTGTTTCACATGAACTAACTCACTCACCAAACTCAAGGCTGGCTTGATTTCATAAGGCAAGGCTAGCACAGAACCACTCGGGATTCAAGCCATACATGACATCTCCCAAGCGCACAGCTGTGAAAAATCGTATCCGCATGCCACAAAGAGGTGGCTGAATTACTCGCATGGACAATGGGAGGAAGGGTTTCAAGAGCAGCCAATACTTCTTTGAAAAAAACTGGTATTGCGCTTGGAATTTTTCGATCATCTGCCTCATCTGCTGTCGCAAAATGAGTAAAGATTCCTTCAATTTCAGCTCCAGCTGCTAAGAGAAGGCGTTCAGCCTCTTTGATCTCTTCGATCGTTCGGAATCCAATCCGCCCCATTCCAGAATCCACCTTGATATGGACCTTCAATCCTGAAAGATCTGCTTCTTGTCCAAGCAATTGATCCAACCAAGCAAGACTCGCCACCGTTAAGCGGATGTCATGCTCTTTGGCTAGATTCACTGTTTCACTTGGCACAACTCCCAAAATTAAAATAGGGTGTTGCAAGCCTTCTTCACGGATTTCGAGGGCTTCATCCATATTGGAAACACAAAAACCATCTACCTGAGGCGCCAATTTTTTGGTCACCGCAACGACCCCATGACCATAGGCGTTGGCCTTGACGACTGCATATTTCAAGGCTTGACTCGGAATATGCTCACTGACTTGTTGCACATTAAAGGCAATGGCATCCAAATCGACTCTAGCAACAGTTGGTCTATGTTTACTTGCTTTCATTTTCTTCCTCCAAAATGACACTGGTCGACACTAGGTCTCCCTTGTGACTGATCGAAATCCATACCTTCCCAGAAAAAGGAGACTTGGAAAAATAGGGAGCTCCGTGGGCATCATTTAAAATTTCTAAATCTTGAAAACCAACTGGTCCAATCCCTGTTCCCATTGCCTTTGAAAAGGCTTCTTTGGCGGACCATCGGCCCGTTAAATATTCCATTTTCCGTTTTCCAGACAATTCCTCAAAGCGCTCTCGCTCAGCCTCGGTTAAGACTTTTTCAGCGAATCGAGTATTCTTCTGATAGGCTTTTTCAATCGCAGCGATCGATTCGATATCGATGCCATGTCCTTTGATCATCTTGTTTTATCCTTATTTATCGTTTCAGTATCGTTTTACTGACAAAAGAGAAGGGGCTAAAGAATCACTCCTTCCGCCCCTGCCTTTTACTTATTCATCGTTGCAATTTCTTTGACCAAGGCCTGTGTTTTTTCCCAACCCAGGCAAGGGTCTGTGATGGATTGACCATAAACCACTGGTTCATTTTGACGACCATCTTCTAGATAGGATTCAATCATGAAACCACGAACTAAAGTTGCCAAATCCTTGTTCCAAGCACGGTTCATCATGGTTTCTCTCACGATGCGTACTTGCTCTTCGAATTGTTTGCCAGAATTGTCATGGTTGGTATCCACCAGAATGAAAGGATGTTGCAAGCCCATTTCGTTATAGCGTTTTGCTGCCGCTAGCAAATCTTCATAATGGTAATTAGGAATATTCTTACCACTTGCATCCAAGCCTCCACGAAGGATCGCATGGGCTAAAGGATTTCCTGATGTTTCCACTGCTTGGGCATTGAACAAAAAGTTTTGGGGATGTTGGGCTGCATAAATCGCATTGAACATGACAGAAAGATTTCCAGAGGTTGGATTCTTCATGCCTGTCGGAGCAGAGATCCCACTAGATACAAAGCGGTGCTCCTGGTCTTCAACTGAACGAGCTCCAATGGCATGATAAGAAATTAAATCCTCAACATAAGGAAGACTTGCTGGATAAAGCAACTCATCCGCAGTTGTCAAACCAGTCTCGGTAATCACACGGTAGTGGAGATGTCGGACTGCTTTCAAACCATCCACAAAGCTTGGTGCTGCATGTGTATCTGGTTGGTGCATCAAGCCTTTATAGCCATCCCCATTGGTCCGAGGTTTAGCCGTATAGACCCGCATCACAATGAAAATCTGATCTTTGACTTGCTCTTGCAAGTCTGCCAAACGACGGGCATACTCCATCACAGCTTCTTCATTATCAGAAGAGCAAGGCCCGATCACAAGAAGGATCCGTTGGTCTTCTCCTTTGATAATAGCTTCCAATTCTCGATCACGCGCTTCTTTGCGCTCCAAGGCTGGACCTTCCAAGCGGTAAAGCGAAGTGATCTCTTGCTCATCAATCTTATTGCTCTTCGTAATGAATACCATACAGCCTCCTTATGCTAGCTAGACCCATCCTCTTTCTATTTCAGAGGAACTCTTAAAATTTACGTCCGTGACAGTTTTTAAATTTCTTGCCTGAACCACAAGGGCACAAATCGTTGCGTTTCACTTGTGACAAGTCAATATCTGCTGGAATATCTTGTTGTTGCGCTGCAATGTTGCGAGTCGCAGTTGTTGAAATACTGTGTTCCGTACGTGGACGTTCTTGTTCGTGAATTTGGGCTTTCATCATGAGACGAGTCACATCAAATTCAATCGATCCGATCATATCGTTAAACATACGGAAACTTTCTGATTGGTATTCTACCACTGGGTTATTTTGCGCATACCCACGGAGTCCAACCGCATTTCGCAATTGATCCAAAGCATCGATATGGTCCGTCCACTTGCTGTCCACCACGCGAAGGATCAAGACTTTTTGGAATTCTTGCACAGACTCTTCGTCACGCAATTTCGCTACTTGGCTAGCATAGATTTCTTCTGCACGTGCATACAAGTAATCGATAACTTCCTTGTCAGATTTTCCTTCAATATCGCTTGCAGAAATCGTATCTTCCGGAACCAAATTGTATTTGGCAAAGTTCAGAATCGCTTCAACGCGTTCTTCCTTGCTTGAGTGGCTGGCTCCTTCAACAATCCGTTTGATGGTCCGTTTGATCATGGCCTTGATTTCAGGCGCCAAGTCACGGTTAGCTGTGATGACATCATAGCGTTCAGCGTAGATAATTTCCCGTTGTTCCCGCATCACGTCATCGTATTGAAGGACTTGTTTACGGGTATCGTAGTTGTTTCCTTCAACCCGTTTTTGTGCACCCTCTACTTGACGTGTGAACATATTTGAACGGATCACCGATTCTTCTTCGCTCAACTTGAAGCGATCAAGCACTGCTTTGATCCGTTCAGAACCGAAACGACGCATCAATTCATCTTCAAGAGACAAGTAGAATTGAGATTCACCTGGATCCCCTTGACGTCCTGAACGTCCACGAAGCTGGTTATCGATCCGACGACTTTCGTGACGTTCTGTCCCGATAACACATAGTCCACCGAGTTCGCGAACACCTTCACCAAGCTTGATATCGGTACCACGTCCGGCCATGTTAGTCGCGATAGTAACAGCACCACGTTGACCAGCGTTCATGATGATTTGCGCTTCTTTGTAGTGGTTTTTCGCATTCAAAACTTCGTGAGGGACACCTGCTTGAACCAACAATTGAGAAAGGTAATCACTGGTTTCAACGGCAACGGTACCTACTAGGACTGGTTGACCTTTTTCATGACGAGACTTGACATCTTCCACAACAGCCTTGAATTTTGATTTCAAGCTTGGGTAGAGAAGGTCTGGATGGTCAATACGGGCAATCGGACGGTTGGTTGGAATTGGAATCACGCGAATGTTATAAATTTCACGGAATTCTTCTTCTTCAGTTTTCCCTGTCCCTGTCATCCCTGACAACTTCTTGTACATACGGAAGAGGTTTTGGTAAGTAATCGATGCAGATGTTTTGGTTTCTTCTTGAACTGGAACACCTTCTTTGGCTTCGATCGCTTGGTGAAGACCATCAGAATAACGACGTCCTTCCATGGTCCGACCAGTAAATTGGTCGACGATCAAGATTTCTTGATCTTCGCTGACCACATAGTCGATATCCAAAATCATGATGTAGTTTGCACGAAGGGCGTTGTCGATAAAGTGAGTCAAAGCTACGTTTTCAATATCGTACAAGTTTTCAAGATTAAAGTAGCTTTCTGCTTTATCGATTCCTGAATCAGACAAACCGATGGTTTTAGATGGGACATCGATAATGTAATCGTCCTCTGTCAAAGGTCTTCACATAAGCATCCGCCATGTGGTAGAGCTGGCTCGTATCAGAAGCTGTCTGACCAGAAACGATCAATGGAGTACGCGCTTCGTCAATCAAGATGGAGTCTACCTCATCGACCAAGGCATAGTTCAATGGACGTTGAACCATGTTTTCTGCACGCACAACCATGTTGTCACGCAAGTAGTCAAAACCAATCTCTGAGTTGGTTGAGTAAGTGATATCACAGAGGTAAGCTTCTTTTTTCTCAGCTGGAGATTTTGCTGCAAGGTTGATCCCTACTGAAAGGCCAAGCCATGAGTAAAGTTCTCCCATCTCTGTTGCATCCCGCTCTGTCAAGTATTCATTGACGGTAACAACGTGCACCCCTTTGCCAGACAAGGCATTCAAGTATACCGGCATGGTGGCTGTCAGGGTTTTTCCTTCCCCTGTACGCATCTCTGGAACGTCACCATGGTGAAGGACGATTCCCCCCATGACCTGAACCTTGTATGGGAACAAACCAAGAACCCGTTTTGCACCTTCACGAACAACTGCAAAAGCCTCGTACAAGAGATCATCCAAAGACTCACCATCTTGGTAGCGTTGCTTAAACTCAACTGTTTTCGCTTTTAATTCGTCATCCGTCAAAGCTGCCATTTGGTCTTCATAAGAAAAGACCTTATCAGCCATTTTTTCAAGGCGTTTGATTTCGCCTCGATCATTTTCAATAATTGTTTTTAATAAATTTGCCATTTTTTTCCTTACTTTGAATTTTTCAAAATCTAAAATGTTCTTTTTATTCTAGCATTTTTTAAACATTTTTTCAAGATCAAGGCTGTATCTTACAAGACTTTCGAGTGGTTTTTTTCGTGTGAGAAAATCCAAAAAGATGCCTGCTCAAGCAGACATCTTTTCTATATACGGTGTTTATTCAGACAAATGGTAAGAATAGCTTGCCACAACCACTTCTTCATGCCAACGAAGTGCATACTTCAATTTCAAACTCATTTGGTTGTGGAGAATATTTTGCCAATGTTTTTTAGGGATAAATTGAGGGACTAAGACTGTAACGGTGTTGCCTTTTTCCTTGGCCTCCTCAGCTACTTTTGAGACAAATTCAACTGTTGGCTGGATAATATCCCGGTAACTGGTCATGACATTTTCAAAGCGAATATGAGGGAAATAACGCTTAAATTCTTCTGCTACCTCAGCGTCCTTGACCTTGGTTTCTTCCGTTGAGACGTGCATCGCTATAACATCGTTTCCTAGGCTATTTGCATAACTCATAGCTCCCACACTTACCTGAGTGACATTCCCAACAAGGACAATCACGGTATTGCCCGCATAACTTGTCTTTTCAATCTGACCTCCCAAGCGCAATTGAGCCGCAACTTTATCATAGTGATTACGGATACTCAAGAACATCCAAAGCAAGAGACCAATAATAGGGAAGAAGGGCCAGATCTCACCCAAACGGAATAATAAGAGGATCAAGACAATCCCATAACAGATGGCTGCCCCCAGGATATTGGCAAGCGAATACTTAAGAAATCCTTTTTGATATTGGCGTTTCCAGTGGATCACCATCCCTGTTTGAGAAAGGGCAAAAGGAATGAAGACCCCAATGGTATAAAGCGGAATCAAGCTTTCTGTTTGCCCATCAAAGATCAAGAGCAAGACGATGGCACCAATCGCCAAGGTCAAAATCCCATTAGAATAGCCCAGACGATCCCCTTTTTCCATATACATGTGTGGCATGTATTTATTTTTAGCCATGTTAAAGGCCAACATTGGAAAGGCTGAGAAACCGGTATTAGCTGCAACTGCCAAGATCAAGGCTGTTGATAATTGGAAGACGTAAAAGAAGGCTTGACCGACTGGGGAATTCCCTAAGATGGCTTGGGCCATTTGGGCTAGAGTTGTTACCCCTTTAGCCGGAACGACACCCACCCAGTAATTGAGGAAGGTAATCCCTGCAAACATGATCCCCAAAATCAAAGCCATAATGGTCAAGGTAGAGGCTGCATTCTTTGCTTTTGGTTTCTTAAAGAAAGGAACCGAATTGGAGATGGCTTCAACCCCTGTTAGGGAAGCGGATCCACTCGTAAAGGCCCGCAATAAGAGAATGACACTAACCCCTGAAATGGTTTGACCCACATGAGCAGTTGCATTATAGGCCAAGTGACCCGTCAAAGATTTGGATCACACCATAGCCGATCAAGGCAATGGTACTGACAATGAAAAGATAGACCGGAATCATCAACGATGTCGCTGATTCGCGTAACCCCTCAGGTTCATCAGCATCAAAATCAAGACCAATAAAATGGAAATGTGAAGATTATAAGGATGAAGAGATGGAATCGCTGACGTGATGGCATCTGCACCGGAAGACACAGATACTGCTACTGTCAGCATGTAGTCGACCAAGAGACTACCACCAGCGATCAAACCCGCTTTGGGAGACAAGTTCTCCGTAGTCACCATGTAGGCCCCTCCCCCTTGAGGGTAGGCATGAATGACCTGGCGATAAGAAATCGTTAAACTGGCTAGGAGAACCAGGACCACAATCCCAATCGGAATGGACCACCAAATGGCTCCCGCTGAAACGGTCATCAAGACCAGGATAACTTGCTCTGGACCGTAGGCGATAGAAGAAAGCGCGTCACTAGAGAGCATGGCCAAGGCCTGCATTTTCCCAAGCAATCCGCCTTCACCTTCTGCACCAGATTTCAACGGACGGCCAATAAACCATTTTTTCAATGTTGAAAACATAAAAAACTCCTTGAAAAAAGATCATGAGGCCGGGAATTCCCTGCCTCTTTTTCATAAAACAGGGGTTATTCTACTCCTTTTTTTCAAGACTGTCAACTAAAATTGTGAAATTTTCATAAAGCTTTCATTGTGTTCATTCATTCAAGCTCTCTTAGATCAGCCAGCTTCTTTTCAAATTGATCCAAGCAAAAAACGAGGCTGGGACAAAAATCCTAGCCTCTCAATTATTTTTGGATTGTCGAGCAAGACGCAGTGGTTGAGTGGGCTCTACTACGCTGATTTCATCAGCTTTTACAGCCCTACTCAACTGTGCGGAGGTGGGACGACGAAATCGAATTCTAACGAATGACCGATTTCTGTCCCACTCTCACTTTTTTATTTTGCTTGATTTTCGACATAAAAGGCAATGACATCCGAAGTGTACTGGGCTGTGCCAGCTCCAAACTTGTCGATGTTTTCCTTGAATTCTGGATTATAGACATAGCCTTTGCCGATATGGCCAAAAACCTCTATAGAGCAGTCAAATCCATACGTTCGAATCGCGTCTAAAAGTTTGGCTGCTTCTTCTTGGTTTTCCGATGCTGTTACTGGCAAACCTGCTTGGAGGTTTTTCGCCAAGGCTTGAAAGACTTGATTAAAGGCTCTTGTCGCCTCCTCTTCTCGACCTTTTTGACGTTCAAGCGCTTGGTCCATGACTTCTTGACCGTACTTCTCTACCGCCTCTTGCTGGTATTTTTGAGTATCTTGGTAGCTAAATCCAGTAAATTTTTCCTCAATGGTCATTTTTCTTTCTCCTTTTTGTTCTTGAATGGTTTTTTGCAAGGTAGAAATCAAGGTATCCAGACGTTGTCTTTCTTGAGTCAAATAGTCCAACTGTTTGGTCAAATGGGGCAATAAGTTAGATTTTTCTTCAGCTAAGAGTTCTGCTATTTGGTCTAAGGAAAATCCTAGATACTTGTAGTAGAGAATCACCTGTAATCGTTCTAAATCTTCTTGACTGTATGTCCGATAGCCATTTTCAGATTTCACAGGGACGAGAAGTCCTATCTTGTCATAGTGGTGCAAGGTCTTGACAGAGACACCTGACAGCTCTGCAGCTTCTTTGATATGGTACATGATTTCCTCCTTATACTCAATGAAGATCAAAGAGCAAACTAGGAAGCTAGCCGCAGGCTGTACTTGAGTACGGCAAGGCGATGCTGACGTGGTTTGAATTTGATTTTCGAAGAGTATTACATGGATAGTATAATCCCTCCCCTTAGGTCAGAGTCAAGGCTTAACATAAAAAAATAGGTTTTCAGATAAAAAAGGCTTGAGTTGTTTCACAGCTTTTAACTCAAACCCTTTCTTTTTTATGGATGACTCACGATCAATTCTAAACCTTGCCCTTCCAAAGTCCAAGATTCAACATCGCTCGGTAAGATAAAGTGGCTTCCTTTTTGAATAGGATAATCCTTTCCATCTACCGTCAATTTTCCCTTCTCCGGCTAAGACGCTCAACAAGCTGTAATCAGCGGTCTTTTCAAAATCAGCTTTTCCAGTCAGTTCCCACTTATAAACGGTGAAGAAATCACTGGCAACCAAGGTGGTCATACGAAGATCATCGATCACAACTGTATCTGGATGGCTATTGGCAGGCTCACCGATGTTTAACACATCAATTGATTTTTCCAAGTGAAGTTCCCGCAAGTTTCCTTGAGCATCCTTACGGTCAAAATCATAAACCCGGTAGGTGGTGTCACTCGACTGTTGGGTTTCAAGAATCAAAATTCCAGATCCAATGGCGTGCATGGTCCCACTTGGCACATAGAAGAAATCTCCAGCCTTGACAGGAACTTTGGTCAGCAAGGCATCCCAGTTTTTATCTTCGATTTGCTGGCGGAGTTCTTCTTTTGACTTGGCATTGTGTCCATAGATAATCTCGGATCCTTCATCGGCCGCAATCACGTACCAACACTCGGTTTTTCCAAGTTCTCCTTCATGCTCCATCGCATAGGTATCATCTGGGTGCACCTGTACACTAAGCCAATCGTTGGCATCCAAAATCTTTGTTAATAAAGGAAAGACAGGCTCTTTACGATTACCGAATAATTCCCGGTGCTCTTGATAGAGCTGATCCAATCCCATTCCTTCGTATGGACCATTGGCTACTTTAGAAACTCCATGTGGATGGGCTGAAATCGCCCAAAATTCCCCGACATGGTCGCTCGGAATTTCGTAACCAAATTCTTCTTTCAGACGAGTTCCTCCCCAAATTTTTTCCTGCATGACTGAATGTAAAAATAATGGTTGTCCCATAATATCCTCCTCGCATTTCATGTTTCTATTATACAAAAAAAAGAAAGTTTTTGAAAGCCCTTTCCATTATTTTCCTCTCTCGCCAGAAACTTTATTTTTGTGTATAATGAAAGGGATGACACTAAAAGAAAACATTATCCAACTGGCGCATTCTATTGGGATTTCAAAAATTGGATTTACAACTGCTGATGACTTCGCTTATTTGGAAAAATCGCTCCGCTTGGCCGTTGAGGAAGGACGGAATTCTGGATTCGAGCATAAGAATATTGAAGAGCGCATCCACCCCAAATTAAGTCTCTCCTCTGCCAAGACCATCATCTCAATCGCTGTCGCCTACCCCCACAAACTCAAGCAACAACCTCAAAAAACGGCTTATAAAAGAGGAAAATTCACGCCCAACAGCTGGGGATTAGACTACCATTATGTCCTTCAAGACAAGCTCAACCGCTTAGCTGCTGGGATTGAAGAAATGACGCAAGATTTTGAATACAAGGGCATGGTCGATACTGGAGCACTGGTTGATACGGCCGTCGCCCAACGAGCAGGGATTGGCTTTATCGGAAAAAATGGCTTGGTCATTTCAAAAGAATACGGTTCTTACATGTTTCTGGGGGAATTGATTACCAACCTCGAAATCGAACCAGATCAGCCAGTCGACTATGGTTGTGGAGACTGTCGACGTTGTTTAGATGCATGTCCAACCTCCTGTTTAATCGGGGATGGCTCTATGAATGCCAGACGCTGTCTGTCCTTCCAAACCCAAGACAAGGGCATGATGGACCTAGAATTTCGCAAGAAAATTAAAACGGTCATCTATGGATGTGATATCTGTCAGATTAGTTGTCCTTATAACAAAGGGCTAGATAATCCCTTGGCAACAGAAATCGATCCTGATCTGGCTCATCCAGAGTTGATTCCTTTATAGAACTGTCCAACGGTCAATTTAAAGAAAAATTCGGACATGTTGCTGGAAGCTGGCGAGGCAAGAATATCCTCCAGCGCAATGCCATCATTGCACTAGCCAATGCCAATGACCGCTCAGCCATCCCTAAACTCCTGAACATCATCGAGACCTCGCAAAATCAGATCCATATTGCAACGGCTATCTGGTCTTTAGGGCAACTGCTCCGTGAAGTCACGCCGGACCTTGTTGAGCTCTTACGGAATATCAAACATCCGACCGATGCTATCATAGAAGAACGAACTGCTTTCTTTGAAAAATTCGGTATTTAAGCAGATTCACAGCTACAATGAAAAAACACTAAGGTTGTAATCTTAGTGTTTTTTTAGTTCTTTCAAGAAATACCAACTACCCATCTCTACTTGGTTAAAGCTAATCTCACTTGAATAGACTTCCTTGTAGCCATTTTTGGTATAAAAATAGACATTTCCTTTGGTATTGGTATAAAAGGCTAGTTTTTTCCCTTTGATCCCTTCCAAGAAAGGCTCAATTCCTTCTGTCATAAAGCGACTGCCATAGCCCTGCCGTTGGTGTTTAGGGGCGACTGCGAGAAGCATCAAATACCAATCAAAGTCTACATTTTGCTCCAATTCCTTATCCGTGTCCTCCATAAATTTAAAGTAGGCCAACATATTTTTCAAGGAAATAAACTTGAGCAAACCGAATCCCCCATTTAAGAGATAGGCCCGAAAAGGAATCGGTCCCTTTTGCAACAAGGCAACTGCATAAATTTCATCATTTTTTTCTGCCACAAGGCAAATATGGTGCTTAAGAAAAACCTTTACCAGGATGCGCATCATTGCCTCAACAAAGGCTGGGTATTGCTTGGGATCCCGAACCAAATCCTTGATAACTTTTAAAAATAGATAGTCCTCAAAGGCTGTACTGGCTACTCGAACCACCTGATCCAGATCTGCTTTTTCTGCTTTTCTGTACTTCATCTTCTCTCCTATTCTAAGTCCACTTTCCAGTATACACTATGATACGCTGTTAGACAAAGGTCAATTTTCAGCAATTTGTTCATTCAAGCCAGCAAAAAGAGTCCTCCCCAGACGAGTCCCAGCCCCCAAGCGACGAGGACATCCTTGGGATAATGAACCCCTCCAAGAACTCGGACAAGGGCTAATAGAAGAGATAGGAGCATGGAGCACATTCCTAGCGGAAGAGACAACTGACAGACACACATGGAGATAATGGTCGCCGAAAAAACATGTCGGCTAGGAAAGGAATGACCGGATGAATTTTTTTCTAATAAGGGTTGAATCTCCCATTTTTCATAAGGTCTCGGAACATTGACCCAATGACGAAAGAGGCTAAACAAGACAAAAGCCCGAAGCAGGGAATCCAGATAAAAGGCCAGATGCCTCCCATTGAAGTTTTCTTTAAAAATAGCCAACAAAAGACCAGGCCGTAGATGCCTGGCATGGCGAACGTCAAGATTCGATTCATCCTTTGAAGGACCTGCACACGATGTGGCTTTCTCGTAAAAGGCAGGGTTAGCCAACGATAAAATTTCGGATAATCTTGAAGATTGGGCTTCATGTTGGCACTCCTGTCTATCATCTCATTTTTGTACTACTAGTATACGCGATCCTAAGAAAGCCTGTCAAGCCAGGCTTCTTTTTTATCTTTTCTTCCTTCTTTTTCACATGATTTAGCACTAAAATCTGATGATTTATCATTTTTCTGTCTCCAAGAAACGTCTTTTCCATTACTATTATCGATAAAAAAATGAGGCTGGGACAAAAGTCCTAGCCTCTAAATTGTCTTTTGGATTATCGAGCAAGACGCAGTGGTTGAGTGGGCTCTACTACGCTGATTTCATCAGCTTTTACAGCCCTACTCAACTGTGCGGAGGTGTGACGACGAAATCGAATTCTAACGAATTACCGATTTCTGTCCCACTCTCATTTTTTCACTTTGTATGTTACGCCCTTTGTATCTTATTTTTACGCTACTTCTTCTGTGAATTGGCTATTATAGAGATCAGCATAGAAGCCATTTTGGCTCATGAGTTCTTGGTGGTTGCCTTGCTCGATAATATTTCCATCTTTCATCACGAGAATCAGATCCGCATTACGGATAGTGGACAAGCGATGGGCAATGACAAAGGAAGTTCGGCCTTCCATGAGTTTGTCCATGGCTTTTTGAATCAACTCTTCTGTTCGGGTATCGACAGATGAGGTTGCTTCATCCAAGATAAGAAGCGGGGCATCCTTCAAGAGGGCACGCGCAATGGTCAAGAGTTGCTTTTGACCAACGGACAAGGTCACTGAATCATCTAATACAGTATCATAGCCATTCGGCAAGGTCCGAATAAAGTGATGGACCCCAACCGCTCGGGTTGCTCGCTTCGACTGCTTCATCTGAAATATCGGTTTGATTAAAGACTAAGGTTTTCCCGAATGGTCCCTTCAAAGAGCCAGGTATCTTGTAAGACCATCGAAAAAGCATCATGAACTTCTTCGCGACTCATGGCCTTAGTATCCACACCATCGATGGTAATTTTACCAGCTTGAATGTCGTAAAAACGCATCAAGAGATTGACCATGGTGGTCTTACCAGCACCTGTTGGACCAACAATAGCGACCTTTTGTCCTGGCTTCGCTTCAGCTGTAAAGTCATGGATAATAGTCTTATCTGGTGAATAGCCAAAACGAACATGCTCAAATTTGACATGACCTTTTGTTGTTTCCAATTGACGTGTTTTTTGGGATTCGTCTTCCATTTCTTCTTCGTCTAAGAATTCAAAGACACGCCCTCATAGCAGCACTAGCTGATTGCAATTGGGTAATTCCTTGGGCCATTTGACCAATTGGTTGGGTAAAGATGCGGACATAGGTCATAAAGGCCACAATGGTCCCGATGGTAATATCCCCATTAATGGTGAGGGACAGCCCCTACGATACAGACCATGACATAACCAAAATTCCCTACAAACTGCATCAAGGGCATCATAATCCCAGAGAAGAATTGGGATTTCCACATGCTTTGATACAAATCTTGATTGATGGCATCAAAATGATCTTTGGCTTGATGACGGCCATTGTAGGAAATGACAACATTATGTCCACTATAGATTTCTTCAACATAGCCTGAAACTTTGGCAAGATTATCTTGTTGCTGTTTAAACAAAGGCTGACTCTTGACCATAATGATGCTGGAAAGAGCAAAGCCGGCAAAGACGGATACAATCGCTGTGACAGCTAAGTGCCAGTCCGTCTTAAACATCATAAAGATAGATCCAATCAATAAGACGATAGAGGAGACCATTTGAACCAAACTTTGGTTAAGGATTGGGTCATCAAATCCACGTCATTGGTCACACGAGACAAGGTATCTCCTTGTTCATGGCTATCAAAATATTGGAGAGGTACACGATTGATCTTTTCAGCGATGGCATTTCGCAAGCGTTCTGCGAAGCGCTGAATCATGGTTGAGATAATGAAACTACTGCTGTAGGACACCAGTGCTCCAACTCCATAAAGGATGGCTAAGGTCAGGGCAATCGAAGTGATTTTGTCAATATCAATGGCGCCTCCCATCCCTTTTGTGATGGTATCCGTGATTTCTTTTAACTTATCCGGTCCAATAACCGTGATAATACTCGATACGATTGAAAAGAGGATAGCAACTAGGAAAAATAGGTGGAAGCCCTTCAAATAGGGAGAAAGTTGTCTCCAAAGGGACGAATCTTGTTTTGTTTTATGCATGTTCCAACTCCTCCTTAGACAATTGTGAATAGGCAATTTCTTGATAGACTTCATTGGTCGCAAGCAATTCTTTGTGGGTGCCTTGACCGACGACCTTCCCTTGATCCAAAACCAAAATCAAATCTGCATCCATAATGGTCGAAATGCGTTGGGCAACGATCAATTTGGTCGTATCTGCCAGCTCTTCTTTCAGAGCTTGGCGCAAGATACGATCCGTTTTGTAATCTAGGGCTGAGAAGGAATCATCAAAGATGAGGATCTCGGGCTTGCGTGCCAGGGCACGCGCAATGGCCAAACGTTGACGTTGACCTCCAGAGAAGTTGCTTCCTCCTTGCGCTACTTCTGTATCCAAGCCCTTCTCTTTTGTGGCAACAAACTCTTTGGCTTGGGCCAATTCAAGAGCTTTCCAGATGGCTTCATCCTCTAATTTTCCTTGGCTACTTTCTCCAAATTCCATATTGGAGCGAATCGTGCCACTAAAGAGCACTGCTTTTTGGGGAATGTAGCCGACTTTATTGTTCAATTCTTGGTGGCTATAGTCCTTGACATTGACGCCATCCACTAAGATCTTTCCTTCTGTCGCATCGTAAAAACGTGGGATTAAATTGACCAGAGTGGATTTACCAGAACCAGTTGATCCAATGAAGGCAACAGTTTGTCCTTTCTGAGCTGAGAAGGTCACATGTTCAATCACCGCACGGGAAGTCCGTCCATAGCGGAAGGAAACATCTTGAAATTCTACTGTACCTGCTTGGCCTGTTGTTTCTTTTGACTCACTTGGGAAGGCTACAGACGGTTCAAGAGCCAAGACCTGATTAATCCGTTTTGCGGATACTAGTGCACGAGGAAGAATAATCAAGATGGCCACCATCATCATAAAGCCAACGACAACCTGCATAGCGTAAGAAGAAAAGGTGATCATATCTGAGAAGACCTTGGTCCGATCCGCTAATGCAGGACTGGTGAAGATCTTTGTAGGATCTTTTGGCATGGCGATATCATTGATCAAGTGCGCCCCAATCCAGTAGATAGCAAGGGTCAAGCCACTTGATACCACTGTCATGACAGGGTTCATCAGAGACATCAAACGATAAACAAAGAGATTTAGACGGGTTAAGCCCTTGTTTTCAGCCTGGAATTTCTCATTTTGATACGCTTCCGCATTGTAGGCGCGAACGACCCGCACCCCAGTCAAACTCTCCCGTGTCGTCGCATTCAAGGCATCGGTCAAACCTTGAACCTTTTGCTGGCGTGGAAAGGCAATCAGAACCAGAACAGAAAGCAGAATCAAGACCATCAAGACCGCAATCCCAACAGACGTTGTCCAGGCACTGCTCTTGCCCCAAATCTTGGTCAAAGCCCAAATCGCCATAATGGGACCACGCGTCACAACTTGCATCCCCATCACAATCATGATTTGTAACTGGGTCAAATCGTTGGTCGTCCGAGTCAAGAGAGAGGGAACGGAGAATTTCTTGATCTCAGCATCAGAGTAATCCATCACTTGATGGAAAATCTCTCCTCGAAGTCGCATCGTAAAGCTGGCAGCGACTCGTGATGCTAGAAAGCCCACAAAAACTGCCATCAAAAAGCTTCCAAAAGAGAAGAGCAACATCTTGCTCCCCGGATCCATGATATCAGAAACCTTGGTCCCCTCCTTAGCTAAGAGGGTCGTGATATCGGATAAGTATTCAGGAGTCTTTAAATCCATCCAAACTGCCAGACAGATAAAGACCGTACTAAGGGCAATCATGCTCCATTCTTTGGCGGTTAAGCGCCGAAACATATTGATCATTCCTCGCTCCTTTTTTTCATATTCTCATAAAATTGATGCATGACCTTGAAAAAGGTGGACAATTCTTCTTCTGATACACCCGCTACTAGACTCTGCTCCACTTCCTCAAAGAATTGCTTCATGTCATTCAAATTGGCTTTCACACTGTCTGTTAGGTAGACATACTTGGCCCGTTTATCGGTCGGACTAGCCTCTAAATAAATAAACCCATTTTTCTCCATTCGCTTGATCAGGTTACTGGTCACGGATTTTGAGATATGAAGTTCCTGCTCAACATCCCGAATCAAGGTCACTTTTCCCTCTTTTTCACGATGAGATAAGAATCTCAATACCTGACCTTGTGGTCCTGCGCTAAATTCAAACCCACGCTTCTTAGCCTCTCTTTCCACCATGAGGTGAATGAGATGGCCAATTTTTTTTAATTCTTGTAATGGCTTTTCCATCATTCCTCCAAATAGTTCTCTTAAGAACCTTAAAGTTACTATGAGAACTATTTTAGCACAAAAAAGATCCCTGTCAAGAAAAAAGTTTCTATAAGAACTAAAAAAATGGAGCCCAATCGACTCCATTAATGACTTCTAGATAATAATGCCTTCTAGATGATCCATTTCGTGCTGACAGATCTGGGCTGGAAAACCTGACAACTGAATTGTTTTTGCTTTCCAATTCACATCTCGATAGGCCACTGAAATCTCCTCATAACGAGTGGTCGGCCGACTCCCCACCAAGGACAAGCATCCTTCTTCTGTTTGGTAAGGCTTTTTCTTTTCAAGGAGAACAGGATTAAACAGGACCAAATTTTCACTTCCCATTCGGATGATAATCGCCCGTTTTTTCACCCCGATCATATTAGCCGCTAAACCCACACACTCAAGGAGATGAGCATTTAAAGTGTCCTGCAAATCCAAAGCCAAGGTGCGATCCTCAGGTGTCGCTTCTTCTGACTTTTGACCCAAGAATAAGACATCTTTTACAATATTCTTTTTCATTCCTTCCTCACTTCTTGATAGGTAGACGAAAGAAGAGAGTGGGACAGAAATCGGTAATTCGTTAGAATTCGATTTCGTCGTCCCACCTCCGCACAGTTGAGTAGGGCTGTAAAAGCTGATGAAATCAGCGTAGTAGAGCCCACTCAACCACTGCGTCTTGCTCGACAATCCAAAAATAATTGAGAGGCTAGGACTTTTGTCCCAGCCTCCTCGCTCTTGTTTCTAACCTCTAAGAGACAATTGCTGCTTATTTTTTAAGCTTTCTCGCTCACTTCTTTTGCAAGGACAAAGTTCCCCAAGGTCGCTGAACCATTGCCAGCAACTGCAGGTGTCACAATATAATCTCTCACATCAGGTACAGGGAGGTAACCGTTCAAGAGGGCAGTAAATTTCGTGCGAACACGATCTAACATATGTTGTTGAGCCATGACTCCTCCTCCAAAGACAATGACGTCTGGGCGGAAGGTAACTGTCGCATTCACTGCTGCTTGTGCGATGTAGTAGGCTTGAATATCCCATACATTGCTGTTGAGTTCAATGTTTTCCCCACGAATACCTGTACGAGCTTCCAGACTAGGACCAGCCGCAAAGCCTTCCAAACAGCCATTGTGGAAAGGACAAACACCCTTGAATTCTTTTTCCACATCCATTGGGTGTTGAGCCACATAGTAGTGCCCCATTTCTGGGTGCCCAGCTCCCCCGATAAACTCGCCACGTTGGATGACACCAGCTCCGATTCCTGTTCCGATTGTATAGTAAACCAAGTTTTCGATATGACCACCCGCGTTATTGCGTGCGACCACTTCTCCATAGGCAGAACTATTCACATCTGTCGTGAAATAGATAGGTACATTCAAGGCACGGCGGAAAGCCCCAACGATATCTACATTGGCCCAATTTGGTTTTGGAGTCGTTGTGATGAAACCATAAGTGTTTGAATTTGGATCGATATCAATTGGTCCAAATGAACCAATCGCAAGCCCAACTAGATCCTCAAATTTTGAGAAAAATTCAATACACTTATCAATCGTCTCAATTGGCTTGGTTGTTGGAAATTGTACTTTTTCCACAACATTATAGTTTTCATCACCAACTGCACAAACAAATTTTGTACCGCCAGCTTCCAAACTTCCATATAATTTTGTCATGTTGGCTCCTTTTTTATTATGAAAAATATCCTGTATTTATTATAGCATATTTTGTAGTCAATCTTTTTCTCTTCTCTAAAGAAAAAACACACCTTTTTTTGAGAAATAAAATTCAAGGACTGGAGATGATAGACCAGTCCTTGAGAACTTATTATTTCGATTAAGCTTTGACTTCGATGATCGCATCACCCTTCGCAACAGATCCAGTTGCAACAGGTGTGACAGAAGCAAAGTCAGCCGTGTTAGTGACGATCACCATAGTTGTGTCTTCAAGACCAGCTGCGGCAATTTTCGCTGCATCAAATGTACCAAGGACATCACCAGCTTTGACTTTATCGCCTTGAGCTACTTTTTGATCAAATCCTTCACCGTTCATTGATACTGTATCAATACCAACGTGGATCAAGATTTCAGCACCATTAGCTGTCTTCAAACCGTAAGCATGACCAGTTGCGAAAGCAATAGTTACTTCAGCATCTGCTGGTGCATAGACAACGCCTTCAGTTGGTTTGATGGCAATTCCTTGTCCCATCGCTCCACTTGAGAAGACAGGATCATTCACATCAGCAAGTGCTACAGCACTACCAACGATAGGAGAGATGATGGTTTCGTCTTGAAGAGATGCTGGAATAACTCCAGTTGTTTCTTCTTCAATAATTGCACCAGCTTCTTTGTCCTCTGCAGGAACTGATGAAGCTTCATCTTCATAACCAAACATATAAGTCAAACCGAAACTTAGTGCAGTTGTAAATACAACCATAAATACATATTTCAATAATTGACCATTTAGATAGAGAAGTGTACCTGGAATAATTGTAATACCAAATCCTGTACCAGCCAGATTTAACATAGATGCAATCCAACCACCTACAGCACCTGCTCCCAAAGCAATAACGAATGGTTTCACATAACGCAAGTTCACCCCGAAGATTGCAGGCTCAGTAATACCTAGCAAAGCAGAAATAGTTGCTGGGAATGCTAAAGCTTTCACTTTTTGAGATTTAGATTTTACTGCCACTGCTAAAGTAGCACCAGCTTGCGCAGTCATAGCTGCTGTAATGATTGCATTAAATGGATCTTTTTTATCTGCAGTAATTAATTGTGATTCAAGAAGATTAAAGATATGATGGACGCCGGTAACGACAATCAACTGATGAACGCCACCAATAAGAAGACCTGCAAGACCAAATGGTAAATTCAAAATAAACTTAGTTACATTTAGTACATATTCTTCGATACTGTGGAAGAATGGACCAATAATAAACAAAGCGAGGAATGACATGATTGTCAATGTGAATAATGGAACCAATAACAAATCTAAGACATCTGGAATTTTCTTATGGAGCCACTTTTCAAGTTTCGCACCAATTAGACCAACGAAGAAAGCGGGAAGAACTGAGTTCTGGAATCCAACCACATGATGGAAGATACCAAAGTATGTTGCTGCTTTAGAAGGATCTTCCGCTACAACCCACGCATTTGGAAGTGTCGGACTAACCATCATCAAACCAATTACAATCCCAAGAACAGGATTTCCTCCGAATACTCGGAACGCAGACCATGAAATCAAGGCTGGGAAGAAGGCAAACGCGGTATCAGTTAAAATTGTTGAATATGTATAAAAATCAGTAGATTTAAATGCGTCTGCTGTTGTACCAAACAAAGCCAAAACCTGGTCTTGAGCAATGGCACCACGAATCCCCATAAACAATCCAGTCGCAACAATTGCTGGTAGAATTGGAACAAAAACGTCTCCAAAGGTACGGATCGCGCGTTGGAACCAGTTTCCTTGTTTAGCGGCTTCTGCTTTCATTTCATCTTTTGATGATGTTGGTAAGCCAAGAGCTACTACTTCATCATAGATCTTGTTTACAGTACCAGTACCAAAGATGATTTGGTATTGACCTGAGTTAAAGAAAGCACCTTGTACTTTTTCAATGTTCTCAACAACATCTTTGTTGATTTTTGATTCATCTTTTACCATCACGCGAAGACGAGTCGCACAGTGAGCAACACTGCTAACGTTCTCAACCCCACCGATTGCATCGATGACCTGCTTTGCAATTTCTGTATTTGACATTTTGCAAAAATCTCCTTATTTTTTGTAATGTAAACGGTTAAATCGTTTCTACGTTTTTAATTGTACCACGTATTGAAAATATGTCAAGCGTTTTGCAGGATTTTTTTGAAACTTTTTTGGACTTTTTGACACCTTTTGACAGTATGAAACTATTTTCATTTTAAAACAGGCCTGTACTACGCTTTTTAGCACTTTAAATCAGACTTTTATTTTCATTTTCTTTCATATTTTCATAAATTTTCAACTTCTCCTCTTTTCTTCAGGCTGCAAAATAGCTGTCAATCGTTTGACATTTTTTGCCATTTTTTTCATTTATCGCTTGCATTTTTAATAGGAAATCGGTACTATGGAAGTAAGAAAAAATTCGGAGGAATAAAATGGAATGGACAACTGAACGTCGTTACAGACGTTACGAAGACTGGACAAAAGAGGAAAAGCAAGCCATCCAAGATCATATGGCCAAATCTCCTTGGCATACACACTATCATGTTGAGCCAAAAGCTGGTCTCTTAAATGATCCTAACGGTTTTTCCTACTTTGATGGAAAATGGATCTTGTTTTACCAAAATTTCCCATTTGGTGCAGCCCATGGGTTAAAATCATGGGTACAAACAGAAAGTGAAGACTTGGTTCATTTCAAAGAAACTGGTGTAACGCTTCTTCCAGACACAGATCTGGATAGCCATGGAGCTTATTCCGGATCAGCCATGCAGTTTGGTGACAAACTATTCTTATTCTACACCGGAAATGTTCGTGATGCAGAATGGGTTCGTCATCCTTACCAAGTAGGTGCTTTGATGGATAAAGACGGCAAGATTGAAAAAATTGACAAAATCTTGATTAATCAACCGGCTGACTCTACGGATCACTTTCGTGACCCACAGATTTTTAATTTCAAAGGTCAATTCTACGCTATCGTTGGTGGTCAAAACCTTGAGAAGAAAGGATTCATCCGTCTCTATAAGGCTGTAGATAACGACTATTCCAACTGGGTTACAGTCGGTGACTTGGATTTTGCAAACGATCGGACAGCTTATATGATGGAATGTCCCAACCTAGTCTTTGTAGGAGACCAACCCGTTCTCCTATACTGCCCTCAAGGCTTAGATAAAGCCGTTCTTGATTATGACAATATCTATCCAAATATGTACAAGATTGGGGCAAGCTTTGACCCAGAAAAGGCCAAAATGGTTGATGTATCTGAATTGCATAATCTCGACTATGGTTTTGAAGCCTATGCGACTCAAGGATTTAATGCTCCCGATGGACGTGCCTATACTGTTAGCTGGCTAGGTCTTCCAGACGTTTCTTATCCAACGGATTCCTATGACTACCAAGGAGCTCTCTCACTGGTCAAAGAATTAACCATCAAAGATGGCAAGCTCTACCAATACCCAGTTGAAGCCATCAAAGACTTGCGCGCTGAGAGTGAGGAATTTGCCAACAAGGCACAAACCAAGAACTGCTATGAATTGGAATTGCAGTTTGAAAAGGATAGCCAGAACGAAATCGTCCTCTTTGCCGATGCAGAAGGAAAGGGCTTAGTTCTCACATTTGATCTGGCTAAAGGATTGGTCACAGTCGATCGTAGCCAGGCTGGTGAGCAATATGCCCAAGATTTCGGTACGAGCCGTAGCTGCACAATCGCTAACCAAGCGACAACCGCTAATATTTTTATTGACAATTCGATATTTGAAATCTTTATCAATAAAGGAGAAAAAGTATTTTCTGGTCGGGTCTACCCACATGCAGATCAAAATGGAATCTTGATCAAGTCTGGAACCCCTACTGGAACTTACTACGAACTTGATTATGGTCGCAAAGCTAACTGATGTCGCCAAACTCGCCGGTGTCAGCCCTACTACTGTCTCACGGGTCATCAATAAAAAAGGATACCTGTCTGAAAAAACGATCCAAAAAGTCCAAGAAGCCATGCGAGAATTGGGCTATAAACCTAACAATGTTGCTCGTAGCCTCCAAGGAAAATCAGCCAAGTTAGTCGGCTTGATCTTTCCCAACATCAGCAATGTTTTCTATGCTGAATTAATCGACAAACTAGAGCACCAACTCTTCAAACACGGCTATAAAACCATCATCTGCAATAGTGAACACGACTCCGAAAAAGAGCGCGAATATATTGAGATGTTGGAGGCTAACCAGGTAGATGGCATCATTTCAGGAAGTCATAATTTGGGCATTGAAGATTACAACCGGGTAACTGCTCCTATCATTGCTTTTGACCGCAACCTCTCCCCAGAAATTCCGGTTGTCTCTTCAGACAACTACGCTGGCGGGGTGCTTGCAGCAGAAACTTTAGTAAAAACCGGAGCCCGAAATATTATCATGATCACAGGGAATGACAACTCCAACTCCCCAACAGGCTTGCGTCATGCGGGGTTTGCATCGGTTCTACCTGAGTCCATGATCATTAATGTTTCCAGTGATTTCTCCCCTATTCGCAAAGAAATGGAAATCAAACAGATTTTAACCCACCACAAACCAGATGCCATTTTCGCCTCCGATGATTTGACGGCGATCTTGATCATGAAAGTCGCTAGAGAATTAGATATTCAGATTCCCCAGGATTTGAAAGTGATTGGTTATGATGGAACCCAGTTCATTGAGACCTATACACCTGAACTGACAACCATCCAACAACCCCTCGAAGACATTGCTATCCTCATGGTGGATCTTTTACTCCAAAAGATCGAAGGAAAAAAAGTAGCGACTACCGGTTATTTCTTGCCCGTTAGTCTCCACTCTGGAAAAAGTGTCTAAAACAACCCCTACAGTTCTATACTGTAGGGGTTATTATTCGTCAAAAAAAGGCTGGGCAAAAATTGTCTAGCCTTTTATATTTATTTTATATTTAATAGAAATAACTGTATGACGCAGTGGTTGATTGGCATCTTTGTTCGCCTTTTAAGCTCCAAAGATGACCTAATCAACTGTGCGGGGGTGGAAAAACGAACTCTTTTAACTAGTTGGAGTTCTTTCCCACTCCCTTTTTACTTATTCTTCTGTCACAAATTGACTGAGGACACCATTGACAAATCGTGAAGAGGTTTCATCCGAAAAGGCCTTGGCCAATTCCACCGCTTCATTGACTGCGACGATCTGTGGTGTATCAAACTCTGTCATTTCATAAATTCCCAAACGAAGGATGTTTTTCTCTACCAAGGTCAAGCGCTCAACAGTCCAGCCGGTTTTCAAATGTTGACCGATTTGCTGGTCCAGTTGATCTTTGGATTGGTAGACACCCGTCACGAGATTCATGAGAAAGGCAGGAAGATCGACTTCTTTGTCTTCTGCTAGGTCCTTGTCATGTAGATAAGCAAAGCGACAAGCTTCAACAATGTCTCCATCGTATTCCAAGGCCATCAAGGCTTGGAAGGCGCGCTCACGCAAATCTCGACGTGATTCTAATAAAATTTCATCAGTCATTGAGGAAGTCCTCATTAAACAAGTCTTTCAAGTCCGGTTTTGGAGATTTTTCCGTTGCGATACCGACAACGTGAATGTTGACAGCATCCAAGGTTACATCTGCCATATCATAAACTGCAGACTTGACCGCTTTTTGAATGGCTACAGCGACAGATGGTACAGCCACTCCGTATTCTAAATAGAGATAGATGTCTACTGAAACTTGACCATCTTCTTCTGTATGAAGGTAGACGCCACGTCCAAGGGAGCGTTTGGATAAGCTATCTGAAACACTCTTGTTTTCAAGCGAATAGACACCCTCTACTTTTGCTGTCGCAATCGCAATAATTTTTTCTAATACACGTGGTGCAATAACGATGTCACCAAATTGTTCAGTTGCCATAGAAGTTCCTTTCTATTTGACACCCTGAGATGTCTCTTATGCACGAGAAACGTAAGTTCCTTCAGTAGTGTTAATGACCAATTTTTGTCCAGCTTCGATGAAGTCAGGAACGTTTACGACCAAACCAGTTTCCATTGTAGCAGGTTTACCAGAACCAGTCACTGTAGCACCTTTGATAGATGGTTGAGTTTCTGCAACAGTCAATTCAACAGTTGTAGGAACTGTTACACCGATGACTTCGCTTCCGTAGAATTGAATTTTTACTTCTGAGTTTTCAAGGATGTAAAGCAATTCTTGTTCTACGTTCACAACTGGAATTTCATATTGGTCATATGTTTCAGTGTTCATGAAGTAGGCTGTATCATCCATTTTGTACAAGTATTGAGCTGGAACAGTTTCGATAATCGCTTGTTCAAATTTTTCTTCTGGACGGTAGCTTGTATCAAATGTTGAACCAGTACGGACATCACGCAATTTCATACGCATGATAGTGTTTCCTTTACCTGGTTTGTGGTGGCTAGCTTCCAAAACGCGGATCAATTTTCCGTCAGCTGTTTCAAAAGTCATACCAGCTTTCAATTTACTTGCTTCGATCATGTTTTATTACCTCTTTTTTAAAAATAGATTACTCTTTATTGTAACACACTATTTGATTTTTCTCAAACAGCAATCTTCTCTTTTTGAGAAGAAAGGATTGCTATGGACCGCCCCTGATCCATCCACATCCAAATTCCCCTTTGCTTCTTTCGTGTTTTGTTATTGTAGTTCCTATACCAAAATGGATAGGGCTCCAAATAAGATGTCTGGGAGAAGAATTACTCTACAATTCATTTCATAGTCTTCTCTTCACATCTCTGTCTAAACAGAAGTTAAGAAAAACGTATACTTTTAAAGGACAATCAATTCTTTAGGAGCAAGAGTCAAGACTTCACAGCCTGTTTCTGTGATCAAGAGGTCATCTTCGATCCGCACACCAGAGAGGCCTTCGATATAAATACCTGGCTCATCTGTTAAGACCATCCCTGCTTGAATCGCTTCTTTAGACGTTTGGCTGAAGTATGGCTCTTCGTGGATATCTAGCCCAATTCCATGACCGATTCCATGCGTGAAAGTATTGACCATAGCCGGCTGCCTCGATCACATCACGTGGGATTTTATCAAAATCACGGAAGCCAAGTCCATCTTTAGCAGCAGCAATCAAGGCTTGATTGGCTTTCAAAACGGTTTCGTAAATTTCTCTTTCCTTGTCGCTGACATGTCCTGCATAGATAGTCCGTGTCATATCACTGACATAGTGATCATACAAGCAACCAAAATCAAGGGTCAAGGCATCTCCTGCTGAAATGACCCGATCACTTGGAGTCGCGTGAGGCATGGCAGAGCGTTCACCAGCTGCTGAAATAATATCGAAAAGATACACCAGAAGCTCCCAACTCCCGCATTCTAAAATCGAGGAAAGTCGCTGCTTCCAACTCTGTCGTTTTCCCTACCTTGATATAGTCTAAAATATCATGGAAGGCTTGGTCAGAGATGCTACAAGCTTTTTTAATGGCCGCAATCTCCGTTTCATCTTTAATCAAGCGCAATTCCATGACAAAGTTCGCTAGAGATTGAAGGCTAATGCCACTGAAAACAGAAGCCATGCGGGCATGGTAGGCTACCGTCACTTCGTCCTCAAAACCAAGTTCTTTGATTCCAAGGTCCTTAACGATCTCTGCAGCTGCAGTCAACTCATCGCGGGTTTCCACAATCTCTACAAAGGGGAAACAAGTCGCATGGGCATGGATGGTGTAGCGCGAATCTGTAAAGAGGACCACGCGTTCTTCTGTCACCAAAGCGGTCCCGTTTGAACCCCAGAAATTGGTCAAATAATAAACATTTTTCAAATTGTTAATCAATACCGCTTTGAGGTTTTGGGCTTTCATTTTGTTTCTTAAGTTGCTGATCCGTTGATTCATTGTAATTTTCCTTTCAAATATTGTCCTGTGTAGCTAGCAGGATTTGCTGCTACTTCTTCTGGTGTTCCGGTCGCAATAATGGTTCCGCCACCGACACCACCTTCTGGTCCTAAATCGATGATATGGTCTGCTGTCTTAATGACATCCAAATTGTGCTCAATCACAAGGACTGTATTGCCATCATCCACAAATCGCTCTAAGACTTTGATCAAGCGAGAAATGTCTTCGGTATGGAGTCCGGTCGTTGGTTCATCCAAGATATAGAAGGATTTTCCTGTAGAGCGCTTGTGCAATTCAGAAGCCAACTTCATCCGCTGCGCTTCCCCACCTGAAAGGGTGGTCGCTGGTTGCCCCAGCGTTACATAGCCCAAGCCCACATCTTGGATGGTCTTGAGTTTGCGTTCAATTTTTGGAATGTGCTTGAAGAATTCAACTGCCTTATTGACCGTCATATCCAGCACTTCTGCAATATTTTTTTCCTTGTAGTGGACTTCGAGGGTCTCACTATTGTAACGACGTCCATGGCAGACTTCACAAGGAACAAAGACATCCGGCAAGAAGTGCATTTCAATCTTGATGATCCCATCTCCTGAGCAGGCTTCACAACGCCCGACCCTTGACATTGAAACTAAAGCGGCCTTTTTTATAGCCCCGAATTTTGGCTTCATTGGTCTGAGCAAAGAGATCGCGAATGTCATCGAAGACGCCTGTATAGGTCGCTGGATTGGAACGAGGAGTCCGACCAATCGGGCTTTGATCAATGTCGATCAAGCGATCGATATGCTCAATCCCCTGAATCGTCTTGTATTTCCCTGGTTTTTCCGAATTGCGGTTGAGCTTTTGAGCGATGGCTTTTTTCAAGATGCCATTGATCAAGGTCGATTTTCCAGAACCGGAAACTCCAGTGACTGCGATGAATTTTCCTAGAGGAAAGCGCGCTGTGATGTCTTGTAAGTTATTCTCACTGGCTCCTGTAATTTCAATAGAGCGACCATTTCCCTGAACGGCGCTCTGTTGGAACCGGAATCTTGCGCTTGCCGGACAAATACTGGCCAGTGATGGATTTGCTGTTGCGAGCCACCTGCTTTGGAGTTCCTGCTGCAACGATCTCTCCCCCAAAGACACCGGCACCTGGGCCGACGTCGATCAGGTAGTCTGCCTCTCTCATGGTATCTTCATCATGTTCGACGACGATCAAGGTGTTGCCTAAATCGCGCATCTTCTTGAGACTGGCAATCAGGCGGTCATTGTCCCTTTGATGGAGGCCGATAGACGGCTCATCCAAGATGTAAAGGACACCAGAGAGGTTGGAACCGATCTGGGTTGCCAAAGCGAATGCGCTGGCTTTCTCCACCTGATAAGGTCCCAGCCGATCGTGACAGGGTCAAGTAATTGAGCCCCACATTGTTTAAGAAGGTCAAGCGATCCTTAATCTCTTTTAGGATCGGTCTTGCAATCGTAGCTTCATTGTCCGTTAAGATCAGCTGATCCACGGCTTTTAAGTGGTCCGCAATCGATAGATCTGACACTTCCCCGATATGCATCCCCTTCTCCTCCGACACGAACAGAAAGAGCCTGGTCATTGAGACGGTAGCCATGGCAGGTCGCACAGGTCAATTCGTTCATATAAGAGCGCATTTGGTTGCGGGTGAAATCACTATTGGTCTCACGGAAACGACGGTGAATGTTGTTTACGACCCCTTCAAAAGGAATTTCGATATCCCGAACTCCCACCAAACTCATTTTCATAGTGGAAGTGGAATTCCTTCCCAGTTTGAACCATAGAGGACCAAGTCCTTTTCTTCTTGAGAAAGATCGGAAAAAGGTCGGTCCATATCAACGCCAAAATGGATCATGGCCTGCTCCAACATCTGTGGATAGTAGTTGGAAGAGATCGGATTCCAAGGAGCAAGTGCTCCTTCGCGAAGGGTTAAGCGATCATCTGGCACCACCAAATCCAAGTCCACCTCTAGCTTAATGCCCAGCCCATCACAGTCTGGACAAGATCCAAAAGGCGCATTGAAAGAAAAGAGGCGGGGCTCTAATTCAGGAACGGTAAAGCCACAGACTGGACAAGCATAATGCTCAGAAAAGAGTAGCTCCTTGCCATCCATGGTATCAATCACCACATAACCATCCGCAATCCGAAGAGCTGCTTCAATCGAATCAAAGAGCCGCGAGCGGATTCCCTCTTTGATCACGATTCGGTCCACAACCACTTCAATCGTGTGCTGCTTGCTTTTAGATAGTTCTGGAACCTCTGTCACATCATAGATCTCACCATCGACCCTCACCCGGACATAGCCGTCTTTTTGCACCTTTTCAATGATATTCTTGTGCTGGCCTTTTTTCTTGCGGATAATGGGAGCTAGAATTTGCAGGCGCTGGCGCTCTGGTAATTCTAAGACTTGATCGACAATTTGCTCAACCGAAGAAGCTGTAATCGCTCCATGCCCATTGATACAATAAGGCGTCCCTACACGTGCATAGAGCAAGCGCAGGTAGTCATTGATCTCTGTTGCCGTCCCCACTGTAGAACGGGGGTTTTTACTGGTCGTTTTTTGGTCGATGGAAATGGCTGGACTCAAGCCGTCAATGGAGTCGACATCTGGTTTTTCCATATTTCCCAAGAATTGCCGGGCATAGGCCGATAAGCTCTCCACGTAGCGGCGCTGACCTTCTGCATAGAGGGTATCAAAGGCCAGACTGGACTTTCCAGAACCAGACAAACCCGTCACCACGACTAATTTGTCCCGTGGAATTTCCACGTCTATATTTTTTAAATTATGGGCGCGTGCCCCATGAATGACAATTTTATCTTGCATGTTCTTACTCTAATCACCTTTTTGTTAACCTCCATTATAACAAATTTTTTAGTATTCTTTTATCCAAAACCGTCCTTTTTCTGATATAATGTTAAGGTGTAAAAAAACAAGGGGAGGCACCATGAAACAGGTCTTTTTATCGACAACGACTGAATTTAAAGAAATAGAGACGCTGGAACCCGGTAGCTGGATCAACCTTGTTAACCCTTCTCAAAGTGAATCGATGGAAATCGCCTCTGCTTTTAATATCGATATTGCAGACTTACGGGCACCACTCGATGCGGAAGAAATGTCCCGTATGACCATCGAAGATGAGTATACCTTGATCATCGTCGACGTTCCCCATCAAGGAAGAGCGGAACAATCAGACCTACTACGTGACCATTCCGCTAGGGATTATCCTGACAGAAGAGGCTATTATCACGACTTGCTTGGAGAAATTGCCGCTTCTCGATATCTTTATCAACCGACGCTTGCGGAATTTCTATACCTTTATGCGGTCGCGCTTTATCTTTCAGATCCTCTATCGCAACGCTGAACTCTACTTGTCTGCGCTTCGTACCTTGGATCGCAAAAGCGAACAGATTGAAAGCCAATTGCACAAATCAACGCGTAATGAAGAGCTGATTGAGTTGATGGAGTTGGAAAAAACCATCGTCTACTTTAAGGCCTCTCTGAAAACCAATGAGCGCGTGATCAAGAAATTGACCAGTGCTACTAGTAACATCAAGAAATACCTAGAAGACGAGGATCTGTTGGAAGATACCTTGATCGAAACCCAGCAGGCCATCGAGATGGCAGATATTTATGGAAATATCCTGCACTCCATGACCGATACCTTCGCATCGATCATCTCCAACAACCAGAACAACATCATGAAGACCCTGGCCCTCGTCACCATTGTCATGTCCATTCCGACCATGATCTTTTCGGCCTACGGGATGAACTTCAAGGACAATGAGCTTCCGCTCAATGGCGAACCCCATGCCTTCTGGCTGATTATTTTCATCGCCTTTGCCCTGACTGGGTCTCTCGTCGTCTACCTCATCCATAAAAAATGGTTCTAACCAAACTTGTACATCAAAGGAGTATTTATGTCTCAAACTTTGACCTTTGCATCAACTTAGTAAGAAAAATCAAGAATTTATCCGGATCGCCAAACACCAATTGCTTGAAAACGGAAAGACAGAGGAAGAAGCAGAAAGCCTCATCCAAGAAATTCTTCCAGCTATCCATGAAAACCAAGGAAAAGGAATTCCGGCACGGACCCTTTTTGGAGCTCCAACTGTATGGGCGAACTCTTTCAGCGAGAAAGAACGCTATGAAAAAGAGCATCCGAAATTAAACGATGCTCCCTCTCTCATGATTTTGGATTCCTTCCTCTTTATCTTTGGTGTCTTTTGCTGCGATTAGCGCCTTTATGAACTTGGTCGCACCGCGTCGTACTGGCTATGGTTTGATCACCTTGATCCTTGGAAGTTTGACAGGGGCTTTGCTCTTGTACCTTATGTACTACTTCTTCTATCAGTATATGGATGGTACCAAAGATCGTAGCGAACGTCCTTCTCTTTGGAAATCCATGCCGATTCTTGTTGGAGTCATGTTCCTTTGGGTCATTGTCTTGTCCTTTACTTCTTTACTCCCACAGGTTCTCAACCCAACTATTCCAGATGTCCTTGCCATCGTTTTAGGAGCTTTAGCACTTGTCCTTCGCTTCTACCTCAAGAAACGCTTTAATATTAAAAGCTCGAGCACAGCACCCTGCAACTCGACGCTAAAAAGAAACGGATGAAGTTTTCATCCGTTTTTGTTTTACTGTATTTCCCTGTTCAATCTTTTTGAAAAATAGAGGACTAAGTCATCATTGTTTTCACAAGAACTGTAAGGGGCCAAGGGCTGATCCCTAAACCAAACTCCAGATCCATCTGGGATATAGCCCCGTTTGACATACAGTCTTTGAGCTGGGCCATAACCCGAGTGTAAACCAACCCCTAAAGTAACAATCTCTGATAGTAGCCGGACTCTTTTTTCTGCCTCTTCTAAGAGTTGATTCCCAATCCCTCGATTTCTAAATGGCTCAAAAACATTAAAATCAGATAGTTCAGGATAGACTCCCACGAAAGGGCCGTGCTTGGCAACAGGCAATATAGTGATATAGCCTGCCACAAATCCATCCGACTCAGCTACTAATACGTCCCTCTCTCTATTCTCCTGCTCCTGAAAATAGCTAGTCAAGATATCCTCTCTACCTGGCCACCCTTGGTGGATAAAGGCTTGAGAGATGTGCTCAATATCTGCCTTTATCATCCTCCTGATGATTACACCTTCCTTCATGTTGCGCTCCTTGATACCTTTCTCTTCATCATTATAGCATAATTAGAGCTTGGGAAAGGTCAAAGAGCTTCACACGGACCTAACTCACTATCACATTTCTATGCTCGAAAAAAAGATCCAAAAGGGTCTGAAAAAGAGGTCCCCTGGACCTGAAAAAAAGACCCGTTAGGGTCTTAATTCGCTCTCTTGTCTTCAAGCTCATGAAAAAAAGACCCTAACGGGTCTTACTCGCTTTCTTGTTTTCAAGCTCGTGAAAAAGAGGTCCACTGGACTGGACCTCTTTTTTTAATCTTCGTTTACGAAAGGCATCAAAGCCATTACGCGAGCGCGTTTGATAGCTGTTGTTACTTTACGTTGGTTCTTCGCTGAAGTTCCAGTTACACGACGAGGAAGGATTTTCCCACGTTCTGAAACGAAACGGCTAAGAAGCTCAGTATCTTTGTAATCGACATATTCGATTTTGTTTGCTGCGATGTAATCAACTTTTTTACGGCGTTTGAATCCGCCACGACGTTGTTGAGCCATGTTTAATTCTCCTTTATAGTTTTAATTCGTTAAACCCATTCTTAGAATGGAAGATCGTCGTCTGAGATATCCATTGGATTGGCTCCAAATGGATTTTCTTCACGACCAAAGTTTGGCGCTGCATTGCTTGGTTCAGATCCACCAAAGCTTGGGGTTGCATTTCCAGCAAAACCACCGTTGCCTGATGAATAGCCACCACCTGCATGCCCTTCGCGTGCTGCACGGCTTTCCAATAGTTGGAAGCTGTCTGCTACGACTTCAGTGACATAAACACGTTGACCTTGCTGGTTTTCGTAATTACGTGTTTGAATGCGACCGGTAATCCCAATCAAAGCACCTTTCTTAGCCCAGTTGGCTAAGTTTTCTGCTTGCTGACGCCAGATCACACAGTTGATGAAATCGGCTTCGCGCTCTCCATTTTGACTCTTGAAGTTGCGGTTGACAGCTAGGCTGAAAGTAGCAACTGCTTGATTGCTTGGAGTGTAGCGAAGTTCAGCATCACGGGTCATACGACCGACAAGTACAACATTGTTAATCATAAGTCACCTCGGATGATTTCTTACGCGTCAACTTTTACGATCATGTGACGAAGAATGTCACCGTTGATTTTTGAAAGACGGTCGAACTCGTTAAGAGCTACAGCGTCGTTCGCTTCAACGTTTACGATGTGGTAAAGTCCTTCACGGAAATCTTGGATTTCGTATGCAAGACGACGTTTTTCCCAATCTTTTGATTCAACAACAGTTGCACCGTTGTCAGTCAAGATAGAATCGAAACGTGCTACCAAAGCGTTTTTAGCTTCTTCTTCAATGTTTGGACGAATAATATAAAGAATTTCGTATTTAGCCATTGATAATGTTCCTCCTTTTGGACTAATGACCCCCTGTCTTTGCAAGGGGTAAGTGAGGTTTACTCACAAGAAACTATTATACCAGACTTTTCGAACAAAGGCAAGAATTATCTTTAGGATTTAAAAAATGATTCTGGACGTCCCCTTCGAGAAAAAAGAAAGAAATGTCCTAAAAAATGACATTTTATAGAAGAAACTATTCCCCCTCTTCCTCTCCTTTCCTTAAAGAAAACTGATATCAGTTAGCTTTAAGCTTGAGTCTTTATACTAGCTACAACAAATCTCAAGAAACGAGGAACGATTATGAATTATCTTATCATCCCCGCCTATCAACCGGATCTGAATCTTGTCAAACTGGTTCGCTTGGTTCACGCTAAGAGCGATCTCCACATCATCGTGGTCGACGATGGGAGTGACGCTGACAAGAAAGTGATCTTTTGACAAATTAGAGGGTCTTGCGACAGTTCTGACTCATGAGCACAACCAAGGAAAAGGGCAAGCTCTCAAGACTGCTTATGCCTACATCCTAGAAAGAGGCACCTATGGAAGCATTGTTACAGCTGATGCAGACGGTCAGCACAAAATTTGGGATATTTTCAGGGTTGTTAACCAATCTCAAGAGCATCCTGGAACACTTATTCTAGGAGCACGCGCCTTCTCTGGAAAAGTTCCTTTGCGTTCTGCTTTCGGGAATAAATTGACCCGCTTTCTTGTTTAAGCAACAAACAGGGGTGGCGGTCAGCGATACCCAAACAGGGCTTACGAGCTTTCACTACGAATCTCTTGCCTTTCATGCTTGAGGTTGACGGACAGCGTTATGAATATGAAATGAATGTTCTCCTCGCAGCAAGCAAGTCCTTCCCCATCGTGGAAGTTCCCATCGAGACGGTCTACATCAATGACAACGAAGGCTCCCACTTCCGACCTATTCGAGATGGCCTCATGATCTACAAGGACATGTTCAAGTTTGCCCTCTCCTCTCTGAGTAGTTTTATCGTTGACTATCTGGTCTACGCCTTCTTCCTTTTCGTGATGATGGCCGTGCCCATTAGTCTACGTATTCTCCTAGCGAATGGGATCGCTCGTGTGACGAGTTCCATCTTTAACTACTCGACCAATAAGCACCTGGTCTTTAAGAATAAAGACAGTGTCGCTAAAACTGGAAGTGGCTACTTTGGTCTAGCTCTTGGCCTCTTTATTCTCGATACGCTCTTGATTCGACTCTTCTATACTGCTTTCGGGCTCAATCTCCTGATCAGTAAGATTGTCGTCGGCTTCCTCCTCTTTCTGGTCTCATGGGTGATCCAGAAAAAAGTGATCTTCAAAGAAAGGACTGCTCCCCACCATGAAATTCTTTAAAAAATCCTACACCTATGCTGCCTGCTTTGGCCTTCTTTTGACCAGCAGTTTTAGCTACTCGATGCTCAAGACCTTTGTCTTATCCGATGCCATCCAAACCGTAAAAGCTACGACTACGGACACCAAGGCAGCCAAAAAAGCAGCTGCATCGGCTACAACGACGGATACTAGCTATTCAGATGACAATATCCAGGTGAGCCTAACAGAAAAAACGATTGAAAATACCCAGGTTTACATTGCAGATATCACAGTCAGCTCATCTGACTACCTCAAAACAGCCTTTGCACAAAACACTTACGGAACCAACGTGACTGCTAAGACCTCTGTCACAGCCGCCAACAACAGTGCCATTCTAGCAGTGAATGGTGACTATTACGGGGCTAACAGTACAGGATACGTCATCCGAAATGGAGTGGTCTACCGCGATACCGTTCGGGAAGATTCAAGCAATGGTGACCTAGCCATTTACAAGGATGGATCCTTCAAAATTATCTACGAAGATGAGATCTCTGCGGATCAATTGGTCAAAGACGGGGTCGTCAATCTCCTCGCTTTCGGTCCTTCCTTAGTTGAAAATGGAGAAATTACTGTCGATACCAACTCAGAGGTCGGGCAATCTATGGCGTCAAATCCACGGACAGCGATTGGGATCATCGATGAAAACCACTACATTATCGTCGTGTCAGACGGACGGACTTCAGAAAGTGAAGGCCTGTCTCTCTACCAATTAGCAGAAGTGATGAAGTCTTATGGCGTTAAAACAGCCTACAACCTGGACGGGGGTGGATCTTCTACCCTTTACTTCAATGGCCAAGTTATTAATAAACCAACAACAAATGGTACTATCTCAGAAAGGGCGGTGAGTGACATTGTCTACATCGGTTACTAATCCTATTAAACAACGGTTGAAAAAAACGATTCTCTGGTATACTCTGATTTCAGCTTTCTTCTTTGTCGGAAGTCGCATCTACGAACACTTTAGTTTTGGCGAAACCTCTGCCTTCATGCACTACCTCTTCTTGATTCCTTTGATCGGTGGCGCCCTACTAGTGCTTCTACAGTTGATGGTGAAAGGCTTCTCTCGCCTGAGCCTCAATCTTTGGAATTCAGGAGTGGCTACGCTCACAGCTGGGAGCCCTCTACCGAGGGATTGTCAACCTCTCTGGTCGATCTACCACAATGGATCAACCCTATTATTACCTTGGAGTTGCTTTTCTAGCACTAGCTCTGATCAGCCTCTTCTTTGTCCGCAGTGTCTTTGTCCTTTG
>BNJU01003146.1_pt1 | contig 115779 bp, 161 predicted proteins | sample 8539281 | NCBI WGS metagenome assembly BNJU01 (sample SAMD00202456, study PRJDB9452) | human saliva metagenome | isolation source: human saliva | place: Japan
CAATTTAGTAAACGTTAAAACTTATTTAAACTTATTGAAAGCATTTCGTATCAAAAAAATACGGGATGCTTTTTCTGTTCACCCCAAATTTTTTTGTAACTAGGTGATACTTGAAATTAATACAAATTTGGTTGTTTTTGATAAATCTAAGCAACACTAAATGATGAAGTGAAAGGATGAATCTTTGATAGTATTCATTTATTGTGAAATATGATATATTTATTAATTAGATGGATGAATACTTCTAGAGTTAAATATAGTATAATAGGGACATACTTTTTGGTTTATTTTTTTGTTTTGTAGTCGGATTATGAAAGAATATCCAATATTATGCGATAAGATAGAATGTTACAAAAAGAAAAGGGATGCAATCCGATGAAGAAAGACAGATTAATTGTATTGACAGATGCTGTTCTAGCAATTATTATGACCATCTTGGTTTTAGAGTTAGAAAAACCAACAACACCAAGTCTTGAAGCTTTTTGGGATTTACGGCAAAAATTTCTTTGCTTGTTTTTCTTTCCTTTTTCTGGTTGGGATCGTTATGGATGGCACTAAACACATTATGGGAAAAGGTTGAGAAAATTTCTCAGAAATTATTTGGTGGAATTTGTTTCTACTCTTGAGCGGCAGGAGTTCTCTTTGAGAATTTCATGCCATCCAAGATACCAGTCTGAATGATGTGGTGGACCGGATCTATATAAATGTCAAGGATTTACCGTTTCAGTCCTTGGGAGCTTTTAGCTAATATCCTGTCTGATATTAAGAAGGGACTGATTCAAGACAGTCATATCTGGTCTTTCTTCCAGTCATTTTTCAAACAATATCAGTTGATAATCAGCTTAAATCAGATCTATCAGTTTGTCTATCTTTCTCGATGGAGATCATGTCCCTATCTTCACTTTGATTATTGGAAAAAAACGGCTCGGTCAGGAGCTAGTATGAATAAGGAGAACAAATGAAACGTTTAAAAAAATGTTATGGCATATTATGCAGGTTACGGGTTTTACTCGGTTTTGCTCTGAGTTTTGTGACCTTTGTTTTTTTGGGTCAGGAGGCGTGCTTTTTCCTAGTTGAACCTGCTATCACAAATTACGGAGACGGTCTTTGGTATGCTTTTTGTGACTTCGACGACTGTCGGCTACAGGGGATCTCCTAGCTGTGACCTTGATTGGAAGGATTACCAGTGTCTTCTTGACGATTTATGGGCTCATATTTTTTGGCTGTTTATCAGCTGTTATTTTTAATTATTATACCAATTTAAATAAGGAAAGAGGAGAGGACAAATGACTGCCAATTATTCAACACGGGAATACCGTGAGAAATTATACGATGACCTTCATGTTCGATTGAGAGATACAGCGATTTTGATGTGTGCAATTTTTATTGCCTCTATCGGACTAAATATGAATTCAACAGCTGTCATTATAGGAGCCATGTTGATTTCACCTCTCATGACACCGATTGTTGGACTGGGATTCGGTTTAGCTATTTTTGATACGCGTTTAATCAAGCAATCTCTAGAGGTTTTATTGACTCAAGTGTTGGTCAGTTTGCTTGTCTCGACTCTGTATTTCTGGATTTCTCCCTTGTCTTATGCAAGTAGCGAGTTGATTGCACGAACCTCTCCAACCATTTGGGATGTCCTCATTGCTATTGCTGGTGGGATTGTGGTGTGATCGGTTCAAGGAAAAAAGAAGCAAACAATATCGTGCCAGGAGTAGCCATTGCTACAGCTCTGATGCCGCCTATCTGTACTGCTGGCTATGGTTTTAGCTAATGGGAATGTACGATTTTTATTGGGGGCTCTCTATCTTTTCTTGATCAACTGTGTCTTTATCATGCTAGCCAACATTGTTGGAACAAGAATTTTGATGAGAAAATCTCCTTTAACTTCATTTAAAGAGCTGAGCATTAAAATGAGAATTGGCTTGATATCTTTGATTGTATTGTTGATTCTTCCAGCTAGCTATTCGGCAGTTACTCTGACAATAGAACAAGCGCGCAAAAGAAGGGATCAAACAGTTTGTAGGAAAAAGAGTTCGCCAATTATACGGTTATTAATCAAGTCTACAAGTCAAGTAACAATGAATTGGTCTTGACGGTTGTTGGAGATCCGATTCTAGAAGAAGAATTAGAAACACTCCACCAAAAACAAGCCTCTTACGGTATTCAATCTGTTCAATTGAAAGTGAATCAAGTTCAGAACTCGCCAACATTAGATAGTGAAGCGACCAAGGAATTTTATGAAAACATTGACAAGTATATTGATCAAAAAAACTCTCTGAAAAAGATTCACAAAACGATCTCGTAAAAGAAAATGAAGCAGACAAGGATTGAGGACAATGAACTGAATCGGTTTTTACGCCGTGTTTTTTTCTTGTATCTTCCTCTTTCTTACTTATAGCAGGTTGTTTTTTTGCTTGAATAAGAAATAAATTAGAAGTTCTATCATCTAAGAAAAATGATGAACAAAAAAATCATTTAACTAATGGTGTGAACGTTTAGTGTTTATCAGCTCCATTCTCTGTAATTTTGGGGGTAAAATCCACACCATTCGGATAAAATTAGTTGAATTTGATTGGAAAAAAGCTTTTATAAAAGCGGAGAAAAGTCTTGATATTACGCTGTTTTTAGTCCAACTGAAATTCATACTTTCCAAACCAGGCTTGAAAAAGGCCCGTAAAGCATCACAATTTAGTAAACGTTAATTCGTTACTGGACAGCAGAATACAAACGAAAACACTTTGCATCTTGCAAGGTGTTTTTTCTATGAGAACTGGCGGTGCGCAATTAGGATAGCTCTAGCGACTTTAGTCGCATAGAGATATGCTATGCACAGTTGCCTCAAGAAAACAATGCTTCTTGGTCCACCCTGTTAGACAAGCTTCAAAACCAAGGAATCCAACAGATTTCTCTTGTAGTTACAGATGGCTTTAAGGGGCTTGAGCAGATTATCAGTCAGGCTCACCCATTAGCTAAACAACAATGTTGCTTAATTCATATTAGTCGAAATCTAGCTAGTAAAGTGAAACGAGCAGATAGAGCGGTTATTCTGGGGCAATTTATAATGATTTATCGTGCTGAAAATTTAGAAATGGCAGGACAAGCTTTAGAGGACTTTCTCGCCGAATGGAAACCAAAGTATAGGAAAGTCATGGAAAGTCTGGAGAAGACGGATAATCTTTTTAACTTTTTATCAGTTTCCCTACCAGATTTGGCACAGCATGTATTCGACAAACCTCATTGAGTCTCTTAACAAAGAAATCAAACATCAAACGAAAAAGAAGGTTCTTTTTCCTAATGAGGAGGCTCTGGAACGTTACTTAGTTACGTTGTTTGAAGATTATAATTTCAAGCAAAGTCAACGAATCCATAAAGGGTTTGGTCAATGTTCTGATACACTTGAAAGCTTATTTAATTAACACTCCGTAACTCTACTTAAGTGTTTACACATAATTATTGACAGTATCAAAAAATAAAGTATATTGTTTTCATCATAATATAATTAAATATCAGTATAGAGAATTTTATCTATATATCAGATATCAGCAATTGCTTTTGCTGTCATTTTTCGCTACAATAGTTACAAGGAGGAAATAAACATGTTAAAAGAAGTATTAAACGTCGCAAAAGTTGCGAAAAAATCATCTCTATTCTTAGGAGGGGTAGCATTTGGGACGCTTGGCTTTGAAAGTCTTAGCAAGTAAAAGAAGCTAAGAAAGGCTATTCTAAGGCCTTGGCTAAAGCTTACAAATTGAAAGATGGACTGGATGCATCTGTTTCTGTTGTAAAACAACACGGTGATGATGTTTTACAAGACGCTAAATATTTATACGAACAGGAAAAGAAAGAAGAACAATTAGATAGCCTGACAGGTGAATAATATGTCTTTTAAAGTGCTACACAGAGGATATCAACATATCCGATTATCGTCCTCGTTTTCACTGACCTTGGATATTCAAGATTATCTTCGTTCCTTGGCTAAAGATGAAAAAGGGATCGACTCTATTCAGTTTTATATGGATCAGCAGCACTTTACTCTACGTATGAAAGAAGGCTTCTCTGTATTAGAAAATGCAGAGGCCTTTTTAAAAAAAATTGACAAGGGGAAAGTTTCGGACTTGATGACTCTTCCCATTCGTAGAGAAGAGAGTGCTTATTCAATTGTATCGGGTGCAGCGATTAAGCGTTTGCTGTTTCGAAGTTTTGTACCCTACCCTATTCGTTATATTTGGACTTGTTATCAGGCTTTGGGTTATGTCAAAGAAGCCTATCAAACTTTAGCGCGCAAGGAACTAACCATGGAGGTCTTGGACTGTTCGGCCATTTTGTTGTCCTTGTTTATGAACCAATCCAAGACAGCTAGCAACATCATGTTTATGCTTGATTTGGGTAATCATCTGGATCAGTGGTCTTTAAAAAAAACAGCAACAGATTTGGAACAAAGCCTTCTTGCTAAAGAAAGTGATGTTTTCTTAGTGCGGGGAGACATGGTCATCAGCATCAAGAGTTCTGATGTTCAAGTAGGTGATGTATTAGTTGTCTCCCAAGGAATGAAATCTTGTTTGACGGCCAAGTGGTTTCAGGATTAGGCATGGTCAATGAGAGTTCCTTGACTGGAGAGAGCTTCCCTGTTGAAAAAGAAAGAGGAGATTCTGTATGTGCGAATACTGTTTTGGAAACAGGAGAGTTAAGAATCTCGTGTGACTGATAATCAGATAAACAGTCGTATTTTTGCAACTCATCAATCTGATGAAAAATCTGAAGAGAGTAAGAAGACAAAAACAACGTCATTTTTATTAGGATGGCAGACAAGGTTGTAAAATATAACTTTAGGTGCTGGTTTGACTTATCTGTTAACAGGTTCGTTTTCAAAAGCCATTTCCTTTTTATTGGTGGATTTTTTTCATGTGCTCTAAAAAAATATCCACACCTGTAGCCTACCTTACGGCCATAAAGGAAGGTCTAAATCGAGAAATGGTTATTAAAGATGGTGATGTATTAGAAAAAAATATCTGGAAGTGGATACTTTCTTGTTTGATAAAAACGGGTACCATCACGACGAGTTATCCTTTGGTTGAAAAGGTTCTTCCTTTCGGAGATTATACTGAGAAAGATATTTTTAAGAATAAGTGCATGTTTGGAGGAACATATCTATCATCCTATTGCCAATGCAATTGTTAAACAAGCTGAAATTGAAGGCATTGAACACGAAGAAATGCATGGCAAGCTTCAGTATGTTGCAAGCAAAGGGATTAAATCGCAAATTGATGGTCAATCGGTTGTCATTGGAAATTATGTACTAATGCAAGACGAACAGGTAAGAATTAGTTCTGAGCAGCTGGCCTTGATTGAGCAATATAAGACTCATTACAATTTATTGTTTTTTTGGCTTATAAGAAAGAATTAATTGGGATGTTTTTGTATCCACACTCCCTTGAGAAGCGAGGCGAAAAGTTGCATTGAAAAAGCTAAAGCGCCAAGGGAAAAAACTGATTCTGGCAACTGGTGATACGTTGGCTAGAACAGAAGAGTTGGTTAAAGATCTGCCATTTGACAACGTTTATACTGATTTAAAACCAGATGGTAAGTTTCAGTTGGTTCAGGAATTACAGAAAGCTGGCCGAACTATTTTTGATGGTTGGAGACGGGTTAAACGACTCTGCTGCCTTGACGCTTGCAGATATTGGGGTTGTGATGAATGAAAGTGCTGATATTTCTAAACAGATGAGTGATATTTTATTATTAGATAATCGTTTAGATTTCTTCGAGGAATTGAATTCTTTATCTGAATCGTTGCAGAAATTAATTCAAAGAAATATTCAAGAAACAGTTGTAATAAATGGAAGTTTAATTGGATTTGGGTTGTTAAATTGGTTAAGCTCCATCTAATCTTTCGATATTGCACAATCTGACTACTTTAAGAATCGTCCTTCGTAGTCTTTCTATTAAAAAGTAGGTAGAGACCGAGAAGCTGAGGTTATAAAAACTAAAAAGGAGTTGTCTCATTTGAGAATAACGGCTCTTTGTCAACTGTAGTGGGTTGATGGAAAATTATACCCTGGAGAGGACCAAATTGGTCTCTCCTTTTAAATATTGAAAAACCATTGGCAGTGGACATACTTTTAAGACTATATATTTCTGAAACTAGTTTCACAATACAAATATTGACATGCAATTATTAATTGGTGGATTTTTAAGTTGACATCTACAAAGTTTAATGTTAGAATACATTCAAAAAAATATTTGAATGAGGTGTTTTATGATTCAAAATATTGTTACATCAATAATCCTGTATTCTGGGACAGCCGTAGACTTACTTATTATCCTAATGTTATTTTTTTGCCAAAAAGAAAAAAAGCAGAAAAGACATCATTAACATCTATTTAGGACAATTTCTAGGCTCTGTTAGTCTAATATTGATAAGTTTGCTTTTTGCATTTGTCTTAAATTATATTCCTAGTAAAGAGATTTTTAGGTTTGCTCGGTTTGATTCCAATTTTTCCTAGGCCTCAAAGTTTTTGCTTTTAGGAGATTCTGATGGAGAAGCTATTGCAAAAGATGGTTTGCGCAAAGATAATAAAAACCTGATTTTTCTAGTTGCTATGATTACTTTTGCAAGTTGTGGTGCTGACAATATTGGTGTTTTTGTCCCATATTTCACTACCTTAAATTTAACGAATTTGATAGTAACTTTACTTACTTTTTCTAGTCATGATTTATCTCTTGGTTTTTTCTGCCCAAAAATTGGCACAAGTCCCTTCTGTTGGAGAAACTTTGGAAAAATATAGCAGATGGTTTATTGCCAGTGTTTATTTAGGACTGGGGATATATATCCTGATTGAAAACAACGTTTTTGACATGCTATGGACTTTGTTAAGCTAGGAGAAAATATTATGAAAAAAGATAGTATCTGCCAAGTGAATGTTATAAATCAACAAAATGTTACAACCGCAACGAACTACCTTGAAAAGGGAAAAGTCCAAAAATCACTTCGCATTTTATCAAAGTTTACCGATAGTAAACAGATAAATATCATCTTTTATCTCCTTGCTGTTGAAGAACTCTGTGTCTGTGATATAGCCTTTTTACTAGATCTCAGTATGGCATCTGCATCCCACCATCTTCGTAAACTAGCCAATCAAAATATCTTGGGCACTAGAAGAGAGGGAAAATTATATATTATTTTTATAAAAGATGAGGAAATCAGAGATTTTTTTAATCAACTAGGATAACAACTATTTTTACTACTTTTTCCATGATTATAGGATTATATATGAAATTTTTTTGATGAAAAATTTCCCATAAGAAATACCTACTCGTATCAAATGTTTAAGAAAAAGTATAATTTAAAAGCAAATCGACCTAGGTAATGCAGGTCAAGTTAGCCAAGTTGAAAAAGGGAGGAATTTGAAAGAATTTGTATCTTTTATTTTTTTGTTTCATTTATGCCATATGCTACTGGAATAGTTAGTAGTCATTTCATGAATCATACGACACAGCTCTTTTATGGACTGATCGTTATTGTTTCAACGGTAGCAAACTGGTTTTTACATAAAGTAATTGATAAACCCAATATAGATCAGAAAGAATTACTTGAAGCTACCGCACAATATAGAAAGTTATTGATACCTGACCTAATAATTAAAGGAGTGGGATTGATTCTATCCTTAATTCTCTATCCTCCGATTATGATGTATAGTGTTTTAATTGCGGCATTTTTACATCATAACTTTTAAAAACACTATCCGAAAAAAAGAGTGAATAACTAAAAAAACGGTGACCAAAGTTAGGTGTATTATTTTTAATGCTTAGAGACCTAAACTATTCCCCTATTTTAAAAATATTGATTCAGATTTTATGAAATTAAAAAGTAGATATTGTTCAGAAAATCCGTTATATTACGCTGTTTTTAGTCCAACTGAAATCCATACTTTCCAAACCAGGTCTTAAGAAAGCTCGTAAAGCATCACAATTTAGTAAACGTTCTTCGAGAGAATTACAATACTTACAAAGAGCACCTTTCGAGGTGTTCTTTTTTGTACTTTCTTACTAAATTGGTGCAATTGACACAGTTGTTGCGACTTTAGTCGCTTACAAATGTGGCTGCAACCTGACAAAGTCAGTTGCCTCAAAACGTTAATCAATACGATACTATCAACATTTACAGACGTTCAAGAATTTTCTTTTGGATGTCTTTTTGTTTCAAAAATACAAAATTCACCCAAATAATATATTTAAGTCCAATATTTTGTTACTTGTATGAGTGTAGTATGATATAATTAAATGAGAATAGTATAAAGGAGTTATAAATGAAAATAGGAAAAGGCATAAATTGGCTTTTGATTTTGTTATGTTCCTTAATCCCTATAGTGCTGATAAGTTCTCTCTTCTTCTTTTTTAATCATAAGAAGCAAGATGCAGAAGTAGTGAATACTCCTACAACGGAACAGCGTTCTACTACTAGTACGACAACGACTAGTTCGACAACCACTAGTTTAACGACTACCCAAGATAGTATTACTACTACGGAGGAGGAAAGAACTTCGACACAAGAAGAGAAAACGAATGCTGAATCAAAAAAAATAGATGAGCAAGCCATTCTAAATGGAGATTTCTCTACTCTAGTTGGAACGTGGAGAAATGGACTTGGCCAAGAGTTTACATTCGATAAAAATGGATTAGTAAACAGTGGAAACATTGAGAAAGTGAGCATGGGTAACCATGGAACTATTGAATTCAGTGTTAGATCTGGTTTTACAGGGTATGGAATGAGTGTTTACCCTGCTGGACTTATTATAGATGGGTTAGATTCTGACTTAAGTAAAAACAGGCTTACTGCTGGTCAAGCTGCTCCAACTAAATCAGAACAAGTTTTTTATAAAGTAGACTAAATGATTAACCATCTCAGAATTGATGAGATGGTTTTTCTTCTTTATTTGTAAGTCATTATCACTTTTATGAAGATGAAGCAAGTAGGTTTTAAAAAAATAGCTTCCATAGGTGTTTCCAGCTTGTTTAGCAAGATGTTGGAATTTATGAGGACCTTGATGGATATTATTTTTTTCTTCATAGTATGTTGTGTTATAATGTAGATGCGATATGAATAAATTAAGATAGCTCTGTAAATTCTGTAAATATCACTTTGTGTGAACATGACTACATTTGAATTTATAGAATGATAGGAGGTGGTTTACAATGATAAGTTTAGAGTTGATGTCTGAAGAAAATAGCATAGATGTTTATTCTTTTGAAAAAGAAAATAGAGAGTATTTTGAGCGAAGTTTACCTCCTAGACCAGCTCACTATTTTGATTCAGAAAGTTTTAAAGAAATTACAAGGGAATTGTTAAGGGAACAAGAGAATCATGATGTCTACATGCATCTTATTAGAGATACACAAGGTGTTATGGTTGGAAGAATCAATTTAAGTGTTTTAGGGAAGGATAGAAAAACAGCAGAACTTGGATATAGGATTGGAGAAAATGTTACTAATTTAGGATATGCCAGCGAAGCGGTTAAACTCGTTTTAGAAAAGGCCTTTACTACTTATGGTTTACATAAGATTATTGCGGGGACGGCAACGTACAATCTGGCTTCTCAGAGAGTGCTTTTAAAAAATGGTTTTACCTTTAGTAAAATCATAGAAAATGACTTTCAAATGAATAACGAGTGGATTAATACGGCAGTATTTGAGATAAGGAATCTATAGCATCATCATTACCAGCCGTTTGCCAAACCTCAACATTTCTAGTAGACATTCGTCTACTTTTTTTATATAATAAAACTAAACCAAAATGGTTGAATTTTGGAAACAAAGTCAACCTACGATGAAAACATCACGCTAGGAGGTAAAACATGTACCAACCAGAAAAACTCAAAGCTCGGAGAAAAGAGTTAAAGCTAACACAGAAAGAAATTGCAGAGCAGCTTGGCATTAGTTTTCAGGCTTATTCAGCTTGGGAACGCGGAGTCAAGGAGCCTTCTAAAGAGAAGGTTGCTCAACTAGAAGATCTTTTAAAAGTACCAAAAGGCTATTTCACCCAAATCGAAATTGTCCGTCTCTATAATAGCCTCTCGAACCAAGGGAAAGAAAAGGTGGTAGTCTATGCCCGTAATTTGGCTCAAGAAGAACAAGCCAAGAAGGTGACTGCTATTTCAGAAAAACTCTACGAGTATCACGTCTATGAACGCATGTCGGCTGGTATCGGAGCTTCGGTTTATGATGATCGAAACTTTGATACGGTTTACTTCAATGAAGAATTGGCTCACGATTTGCTTCATGGGTGTCTGGGGATTCTATGGAACCTAAATATCAAAATGGTTCCGTGGCTCTGATTCGAGAGACAGGATTTGATTATGATGGTGCTGTCTATGCAGTGGTTTGCAATAACCAGACCTATATCAAACGGGTCTACCGTGAAGAAGATGGTCTGCGTCTGGTCTCTATCAATCCTAAATACAAGGATATTCACATTTCTTACGAAGAAGATCCGCGAATTGTGGGCATTATCGTGGGTAATTTTGTACCGATGGAGGGATAGTCTATGGGCTACTTTGATTATTCCAGAGAGCCCAAAAGTGATATTGCCTTTGTTGATATGAAGTCCTTTTATGCCAGTGTTGAGTGTGTGGAAAGAGGACTCCATCCCCTCAAAACCTCCCTTTGTGTCATGAGTCGAGCGGATAATTCTGTTGGGCTTATTCTTGCCTCCTCACCTATGTTCAAAAAGGTCTTTGGGAAAGCAAATGTCGGTCGTGCCTATGACCTGCCCTTTGATATCCAGACGCGTAAATTTTCCTACTACAATGCCAAAAAACAAGGCTTGCGGGCAGATCCAGCCTATGTGAAATTTATCGAGGATTGGGCTCGAGTGACAGTCATTGTCCCTCCTCGGATGGATAAGTATATCGCGGTCAATATGGAAATTCAGCGCATTTTCCAGAATTATGCCAGTCCAGATGATATCTATCCCTACTCTATTGACGAAGGTTTTATCGATTTGACTAGTTCGCTCAATTATTTTGTCCCAGACCAGCAGATTTCTCGCAAAGATAAGTTGGATATGCTTTCGGCTCGTATTCAGAGGGATATCTGGCGGCAGACAGGGATTTACTCGACGGTCGGCATGTCGAATGCCAATCCTCTGCTTGCTAAGTTGGCCTTGGATAATGAAGCCAAGCACACACCGACCATGCGAGCCAATTGGTCCTATCAAGATGTGGAAGATAAGGTCTGGTCTATTCCTAAAATGACTGACTTTTGGGGGATTGGGCATCGGATGGAGAAGCGCTTGAATGGTTTAGGGATTCATTCGATTAAGGAGTTAGCCAATAGCAATCCTGATGTCCTGAAGAAGGAACTTGGTCAAGCTGGACTTCGCTTGTGGTTTCATGCTAATGGGATAGATGAGAGTAATGTTCATAACCCCTATAAGCCAAAATCTCATGGCTTGGGCAATTCGCAAATTTTACCGAGAGACTATGTCAAACGGCGAGATATTGAAATTATCCTTCGAGAGATGGCTGAGCAGGTGGCTATCAGGCTTCGAAGAGCTAGTAAAAAGGCGACAGTGGTATCTATTCATCTTGGTTTTTCTAAGCAGGAACAAAAACGCTCCATCCATACTCAGATGAAGGTTGAACCAACCAATAACACCAGTATTTTGGTTGGTCATGTCCTGGAATTATTTCACAGCAAATATACTTCTGGGGCCGTTAGGAGTGTTGCCGTTAGTTATTCAGGATTTGTGGATGAATCCTTTGCGTTGATTTCCCTTTTTGATGATGTTGATAAAGTAGAAAAAGAAGAAAGGCTCCAGACAGCCATTGATTCCATTCGAGAACAATTCGGCTTTACTTCCCTTTTGAAGGCGACTGCCTTAGAGGATGCGTCGAGAAGTATTGCCAGAAGTAAGCTCATCGGAGGACATTCTGCTGGAGGATTAGATGGACTCAAATGATTGATCGTTCTTATTTACCCTTCCAATCCGCAAGGGACTATCAGGATCCAGGGATGCAGAAGTGGATGGGCTTCTTTTTATCAGAGCATACGAGCTCGCTCAGTGAAGAAAAAAATCGTGTCGATTTCTCGACAGATTTGACTCCTGTTGAGAAGTTGCTCTTGCTCTCTCAACTCTATATAAATCGACTAAAAGGCTCTTTTGTGGTCAAGGAGAATAATCATAAAAGCACGATAATCGGTGAAGTAAGAGAATTATCTCCTCAAGAAGTCTCTGTTAAAACGGATGAGGGTTATAGACTGCTAAGGGGCCAAGACATTCTCGCAATCCAACTTTGTCAGGAGGAAGTTTATGACTAGAAAAGAGCTTTATGAAAATAAATTGCAGATGGACTATTTCTCAGATGACTACATTCGTTTTGAGGAAGATTTTCAAAAATACTCTGCCATGAATGTGCCCCTGACTTTTTTGATTGACGACATCCTACGAACCATGGCTATTAACCAAAAGGACTACTTTGTCTTGAATAAGGAAAATACCAAGGACGGCAGGGAGCATCGGTTTTATTTTAGGGTGAAGATGGAAAAAGATTGTCCACGTACTCGAACCTATGCTTATCTTGGGCTGAAACAAAACTGCCTGTAGATTGCATAGGAAATACCGAAACAATAGTAAACATGGTATAATGAAGAAAATTCATGAAATATTACCTGTGAACAGGAGAAAAACTTCTAGGGGGGTAGCTTATGCTAGGAGCAGTTATTGGAGATATTATTGGTTCCCGATTTGAGGCGGATAATCATAAGAGTAAAGAGTTTGATTTGTTCACTCGTGATTCTTGCCCGACGGACGATAGTGTTATGACTTTGGCGGTTGCTAAAGCCTTATTGGCTAGTAGGGAAGACTGGAGTCAACTCTCTAAAAATGCAGTGAAATACATGCAAGAGATAGGGAGACAATATCCAGATTGTGGATATGGCGGTCATTTTTTCTACTGGATTTTTTCAGATGATCCTCAACCCTATGGGAGTTATGGGAATGGATCTGCCATGAGAATTAGCGCTGTCGGTTTTGCGGCAGATAGTATAGAGCAGGCAAAGGCTTTGTCCCAAGCAGTGACAGAAGTGAGTCATGACCATCCTGAGGGACTAAAAGGTGCAGAAGCAGTTGCAGTAGCGATCTTCTTGGCTAGAACTGGTTCTAGCCGTCATGAGATCAGAGACTACATCGATAAAAATTACTACCCGATGGACTTTACCCTAGACCAAATCCGTGAAGATTATAGCTTTGATGTAACTTGTCAAGGTTCAGTTCCTCAGGCCTTTCCAAGCCTTTTTCGAGTCACAAGATTTTGAAGATGCTATCAGAAATGCTATTTCCATCGGAGGAGATAGTGATACGATCGCTGCTATCTGTGGAGGTCTTGCAGAGGCCTATTATGGAATTCCTAATCCAATCAGAGATCAAGCTATGACCTATTTGGATGATCGTTTAGTAGAGATAGTGGAAACTTTTGAAAGTACTTATCCCTTCCAATCTAATAAATAATAGGCTGCGAGGAGTGAGAACAGATAAACTGTGATGTCTGGTGTTCGATAGGGTATAGACATAAGTTGATCAGCTATATTTCTAAACCATTCAAGAGCTATTTTTGAATGGTTTTTTGTTTGCGGTTCAAAAGTAATTGAGCTATACCAATTTTTATTCTTGACAAGCGAAAGAAACAAGTATATACTGTTTTCACTGATTCTATAAACAGAAAATCAGACTATACCAATTTCGATAAGGAGAAAGCACAGCTTGTCTGTGTCGTATATACTATGTGTGGAATTGTTGGTGTTGTTGGAAACTCAAATGCAACTGATATTTTGATTCAAGGACTTGAAAAACTCGAATACCGTGGTTATGATTCGGCTGGAATTTTTGTTCTAGGTGGTGCTGAAAGCCATCTGGTCAAGGCTGTTGGTCGTATTGCAGAATTGTCTGCCAAGACAGCAGGCGTTGAGGGGACAACTGGTATTGGACATACTCGTTGGGCCACTCACGGAAAACCAACAGAGGACAATGCTCACCCACACCGCTCTGAGACAGGACGTTTTGTCTTGGTGCACAATGGGGTGATTGAAAACTATCTTGAAATCAAGGAAGAATACCTTGCAGGTCACCACTTCAAGGGACAAACAGATACAGAAATCGCCGTTCACTTGATTGGAAAATTTGTTGAAGAAGACGGATTGTCAGTACTTGAAGCCTTCAAAAAAGCCCTTCACATCATCCGTGGTTCTTATGCCTTTGCTTTGATCGACTCTGAAAATCCAGATGTCATCTATGTGGCCAAAAACAAATCACCACTTTTGATTGGTCTTGGCGATGGCTACAACATGGTTTGCTCAGACGCCATGGCCATGATTCGTGAAACTAACCAATACATGGAAATCCATGACCAAGAGTTGGTAATTGTCAAGGCTGATAGCGTCGAAGTGCAAGACTATGATGGCAATAGTTGTGAGCGTGCTAGCTACACTGCTGAACTTGACTGTCTGATATCGGTAAGGGAACTTATCCTTACTACATGCTCAAGGAAATCGATGAGCAACCAACGGTGATGCGTAAGCTGATCCAAGCCTACACAGATGAGGCTGGTCAAGTTGTCGTAGATCCAGCTATTATAAAGGCTGTTCAAGACGCGGACCGCATCTACATTCTTGCAGCTGGAACTTCTTACCATGCAGGATTTGCTTCTAAAAAGATGCTAGAAGAATTGACAGATACACCAGTTGAACTTGGCATCTCCTCTGAGTGGGGGTATGGGATGCCACTTCTCAGCAAGAAACCACTCTTCATCTTTATCAGTCAATCTGGTGAAACAGCTGATAGCCGTCAAGTTTTGGTCAAGGCTAATGAAATGGGCATCCCAAGCTTGACAGTGACAAATGTTCCTGGATCAACCCTTTCACGTGAAGCCAGCCATACTATGTTGCTTCACGCAGGTCCTGAAATTGCTGTAGCTTCAACCAAGGCCTATACAGCCCAAATCGCAGCCCTTGCCTTCCTTGCAAAAGCAGTTGGTGAAGCAAATGGTAACGAAAAAGCTCAAGCCTTTGACTTGGTTCACGAGTTGTCTATCGTAGCACAGTCTATCGAATCAACACTTTCAGAGAAAGAATTGATTGATGCTAAGGTTCGTGACCTTCTTGAAACAACACGCAATGCCTTTTACATCGGACGTGGTCAAGATTATTATGTAGCCATGGAAGCCAGTCTCAAGATCAAAGAGATTTCTTACATCCAATGTGAAGGTTTTGCGGCTGGGGAGCTCAAGCACGGAACCATTGCCTTGATTGAAGATGGGACACCTGTTTTGGCCCTCTTGTCAGACCCAGTCCTTGCCAACCACACTCGTGGAAATATCCAGGAAGTGGCAGCCCGTGGAGCTAAGGTCCTCACCATCGCAGAAGAAAATGTTGCCAAAGATACAGACGATATCGTTCTTACGACCGTACACCCTTACCTCTCACCAATCTCAATGGTCGTACCAACGCAACTAGTCGCTTACTTTGCAACCCTACACCGTGGACTCGATGTGGACAAACCACGTAACCTTGCTAAGTCTGTAACGGTAGAATAACAAAAAAGTCTAGTTTAACTAGACTTTTTTTATTATAAATCTTGCATGGAAATCTTATTGAGTTCGTTGACAACTTGCAGAATAGATAGTCGGCTAATGTTCATGATTCGCTTATTATCAATTTCTTTAATATCAAAATTAGTGATAATAGCGTCATAGTCACTTTGCCTAATTTCTTCGATATTTAGGGTTTCTTTATCCCAAGTTTCATACTGGATGTTATTTGCAGTATGGAATTCGTAGAGAGATATCAAGAATTCTGGATGAGCAAAGTCATACTCACTGAGAACTAAGACTTTGACTTTCTTTTTATGTTCAAATAATTGATCTGTAAGCCCCTCTGCGTGGGTAAATAGGGTGTAGATTAGGTGAGAAAGAGCAGGTATCTTCTCCTTTTGTCCCATAATATTCTTATAGCGCATCATTTCAAAGACGGTTGCTTCATAAAAATTAGGGAAGAATTTTTTAATCTTTCCAAGTGTATAGTCTTTATTTTGTGAAATGATCGATTCGGAGTTGATTTCTCTTCGCTCAAGCAAGGCAGTGTTATGCAGATTCCAAATCAAGGTATCCGTATTTGAAAATTGAACACCAAATCTTCGAGTCAAGTTGTCCAGAATGTCTCGTGCAGCATGATAGGACAAATTAACTTTTTCGTCAGATTGACGAGCAGCTAGAAAGTCTTCGACTGTGAAGAAGAGGCTAGGTTCAGCAAATGGACTGAAGATTTGATAGAGATTTTCCGGATTGATATCAATGTTAAGTCCTTGGGCCAATTCTTGTAACTGATGCTGAAAATCGGGTAGTTGGTCGAAAATAGGATTTAACCAGGAAATGTTTTGTTCTGATAACTGAACGAAATATCCTCTCTTCATTCGGTGCAAATCGACTGTAGCCTGTGTTCTGATTTGGTAAAGATTTTGATATTTTGCAGGGAATTTCGCCAAATTAATGAAGAAAGAGACAAAATTATTTATATTTTCTTCCTTAACCTCCTCAAAGGGCCAGTCCAGAAAATTATAAGCTTCGTGGAAAAAAATTGGGAGAAGAAAAAAATCGAATATCTTTTTCATCTCCAATGATAGATATTGGGGTTACCTTGAGCTTAAAGCGGTAAGTTCCATCAAGTGTCTTATTGATATCCGCAATTTTCTTTCGCAAGGAAGGGAGGGAAATATCCAAAGATTCAGCAAGATGCTCATAGGTAAAGGGGCTGTCCAAAAGGAAAAAAATGCTTTTTAAAATTTGAAAATATTCAGACGTCTGTAAAAAAAATATTGGTAAATTCGCTCAATGCCATTATTTTTTTCGTATTCACCATCATTATCCCCGCAGTTGAGTGTCGAATATCAAAATCAGGAAAGATTTCACGTAATTCTTTGATATCACTTTTTAATGATGCGAGCATTGTGTCCAATGGTTTTAGATAAATCATCTAGGTAAATCCAGTCAGGATTTTTCAAACAAATATTCTAAAAATCTTTAATTGCCTTTTGCTCTTTTTGACTGAGTAATTCTCTCATTTTTTTAATAAACTCCCGAAGTAATGTTAGAATAATTAGAAAAGAAGATAGTCGGAAATCGTCAGAATCATAAAATAAAGTCACCCCTTAAGAGAGATTCGAAATCTATCGAAGAGGGGTGATACTTGATAAGAAGTTCTTACTAGTTTTCAATCTACTTACGATATAAACGGTCGTATTGGTAGTAGGGATCAAAGGTTACGTTAATTCCCAATTTACGGAGAACATTCTTATCTTCGTCCGTTAAGATGATCGTAGAATGAGCTTCGCTACCTTTGAGATTTCCGAGTTCTTTCATAGCACGGTCTGCATCAGGATTCTGCATAGCTGTAATTGCAAGAGCGATGAGAATCTCATTAGAATGAAGACGTGGATTGCGACTACCTAAGTGATTAATTTTCAAACCTTGGATTGGTTTCACCACTTCTGGTTCAATTAATTTGTTTCGGCATCGATGTTAGCTGACTTTTTGATTGCATTGATCACAGCAGCAGCTGTTGGACCAAAGAGTTCCGAGTTCTTACCAGTGACAATTTCACCAGAAGGTAACTCAAGTGCTAGAGCGGGTCCATCTGTTTCTTCAGCTTTTTGTCGAGCAGCAACAGCTACCTTACGGTCAGCTGGTGTGATGCCGAGATCATTCATGAGAAGTTCGATTTTCTTGACAGCAGACTCAGCAACTTTTTCGGCTTTAAAGTCGAGAACTGTTTGGTAGTAGCGGCGGATAATCTCTTGTTTGGATGCTTCAATTGCAGCATCGTTATCAGTGATTGCAAAACCAACCATATTTACACCCATGTCAGTTGGAGATGCATAAGGAGATTCACCCAAGATACGTTCGAGCATACGCTTAAGAACAGGGAAAATTTCGATATCACGATTGTAGTTGACTGTAGTTTCTCCATAAGTTTGGAGATGGAATGGGTCAATCATATTGACATCGTCAAGGTCTGCAGTAGCAGCTTCATAGGCTAAATTGACTGGGTGATGCAGTGGAAGGTTCCATACTGGGAAGGTTTCAAACTTAGCATAACCAGATTTGATGCCATTCAGTTGGTCGTGGTACATGTTAGACATACAAGTTGCCAACTTACCTGAACCAGGTCCAGGAGCAGTCACGACAATTAAATTGCGACTAGTTTTGATATAGTCATTTTTCCCCATACCTTCAGGAGAGATGATATGATCCATATCTGTCGGATATCCCTTGATTGGGTAGTGGAGATACGAGTCAATCCCATTTTTTTCTAATTGATTACGGAAGGCATCAGCTGCAGGTTGACCAGCATATTGGGTAATAACCACAGAGCCAACAAAGATACCAAGTTCGTTAAATTTATCAATCAAACGAAGCACTTCTTGGTCGTAAGAGATACCCAAGTCACCACGAGCTTTTGAGTGCTCGATATTGCTAGCGTTAATGGCAATGACAACCTCGACTTGTTCTTTCAACTCTTGCAAGAGTTTGATTTTGTTATCCGGCTCATATCCAGGAAGGACACGGGCGGCGTGGAAATCTTCCAACATCTTGCCCCCAAACTCCAAGTATAGTTTGCCGTCAAATTGATGAATACGCTCCAAAATATGGTCGCGTTGTAAGTTTAGATATTTTTCAGAACTAAAAGCTTGTTTTTTCATTTTTTTACCTCTGTTTTCTATTATATAAAAAAAATAAAAGATAAGAAACTACAGAGTAATAAAAAGTAAGAAAAAAAGATAGAGCAAACGCTTGCACAAATGATAAAAAGTCTATGATGGAGTAAAGTTAAGTTAAAAAGAGGTGAAAAAGATGCAAGAAAAAAATGGTGGCATAATGCAGTTGTCTATCAAGTTTATCCAAAAAGTTTCAAGGATAGTAATGGAGATGGGTTTGGTGATTTACCCGGAATAACTAGCAAGTTAGACTATTTAGCTAAGCTTGGGATCACAGCAATTTGGCTTTCGCCTGTCTATGATAGTCCTATGGATGATAATGGTTACGATATTTCAAATTATCAAGACATCGCTTCTATCTTTGGAACCATGGAAGACATGGACCAGCTGATCGCTGAAGCCAAAAAACGAGATATTCGAATCATCATGGACTTGGTTGTCAATCATACCTCAGACGAGCATGCCTGGTTTATCGAAGCGCGTGAAAATCCTCAAAGTCCCGAACGTGACTACTATATTTGGCGAGATAAACCCAATGATTTAACCTCTACTTTTAGTGGTTCTGCTTGGGAATACGATGAAAAGTCTGGTCAATATTATCTGCACTTTTTCAGTAAGAAACAACCAGATCTCAACTGGGAAAACGAAGAGCTCCGTCATAAAATCTATGAGATGATGAATTTCTGGATTGATAAAGGGATTGGTGGATTCCGCATGGATGTAATCGATATGATTGGAAAGATTCCGGATGAGAAAGTTGTAAGTAATGGTCCTATGTTGCACCCTTATCTCAAGGAGATGAACAAGGCAACCTTTGGCGACAAAGATTTGTTGACTGTTGGTGAAGCCTGGGGAGCAAATCCAGAAGAGGCCAAGCGTTATTCAAATCCAGAAGGTCAAGAGTTATCTATGGTCTTCCAGTTTGAACATATCTGTCTTCAGTATCAAGAAGGACAACCTAAGTGGCATTACCAAAAAGAGTTAAATGTAGGGAAATTAAAAGAGATTTTCAACAAGTGGCAGACAGAATTGGGGGTTGAAGATGGTTGGAATTCCCTCTTCTGGAACAACCATGACCTTCCACGAATCGTCTCTATCTGGGGCGACGAAGACAAATACCGTGAGAAATCAGCTAAGGCTTTTGCGATTTTACTTCACTTGATGAGAGGGACGCCTTATATCTATCAAGGTGAAGAGATCGGTATGACCAATTTCCCATTTGAAAGCTTGGAGCAAGTAGAAGATATCGAATCTATCAACTATGCCAAAGAAGCGCTAGAACAAGGTGTACCGCTAGAGCAAATTATGGATAGCATTCGTGTGATTGGACGTGACAATGCGCGTACCCCAATGCAGTGGGATACGACAGATTATGCTGGTTTTTCAAGTGCAAAACCTTGGCTATCAGTCAATCCAAACTATGCGAAGATTAATGTAGAAGAGGCTTTAGCAAATCCAGATTCTATCTTCTATACCTACCAAAAACTAGTTCAGCTACGCAAGGGAAATAGCTGGTTGGTTCAAGCTGACTTTGAGTTGCTAGAAACAGCTGAGAAAGTCTTTGCCTATATCCGTAAGGACGGGAGAACGTCGTTTCTAGTGGTAGCTAAACCTCTCAAATCAAGAACAAGAATTTCACTTTAATGAGGGTTCTCAAATCAGTCTTGGTTGCCAACACCGATGTTCCAGACAAACTCGAGCAATTAACACTAGCTCCTTGGGATGCCTTTCTGCGTCGAATTAGCCAATTAAACCTAAAAACTCAAGTATCCAAGATGCTTGAGTTTTTTTCTAAAATAAGTGTAGAAATTTCTTTAAAAAAATATTAGTTTTGAATTTTCTAAAAATTGCATGAAAACCCTTGCTTTTTATAAAAAAATAGGGTATAATGGTGAAAAAAATAGTATTTTAAAGGAGAATACCGATGAAATCGAAAAAGTTGCTCGCAGTAGCAGGGATAACGATGAGTGCAGCTCTTCTTTTGGCAGCTTGTGGAAAGACAGAGAAAAAAGCAGATGCTCCTACAACATTTTCATACGTATATGCCATCGATCCATCAACATTGGACTATAGCGTTACTAGTAAAAGTTCAACATCGGACGTCATCGCTAACTTGGTCGACGGACTCTTGGAAAATGACAAATACGGAAACTTGATTCCATCTCTCGCTGAAGACTGGTCGGTTTCACAAGACGGTTTGACCTACACTTACAAACTACGTAAAGGTGTCAAATGGTATACTTCTGAAGGTGAGGAGTACGCTGAGGTCAAGGCTCAAGACTTTGTGACTGGTTTGAAGCATGCTGCTGATGGTAAGTCAGATGGTCTAACTCTTATCCAAGATTCTATCAAAGGTTTGGCAGAATACGTTAGCGGTGAAACGAATGACTTCTCAACAGTCGGTGTCAAAGCAGTTGATGACTATACGGTTGAGTATACCTTGAACAAACCAGAAAGCTTTTGGAATTCTAAGGTAACAACAGCGACTATGCTCCCAGTTAATGAAGAATTCCTAAACTCTCAAGGTAAAGATTATGGTGCAGCTACACCTTCAGGTATTCTCTACAACGGTCCATATATTTTGAAGAACTTCACTTCAAAATCAGTGATTGAGTACGAAAAGAATCCAAACTACTGGGACAAGGACAATGTTAAGATTGACCACGTCAAATTGACTTTCTACGACGGTTCTGACCAAGAATCATTGATCCGTAGCTTTGCATCAGGTTCCTATACAACAGCTCGCCTCTTCCCAACTAGTTCAAGTTTTGACTCAACTAAGAAAGAATACGGCGATAAGATTGTTTATAGTCCTCAAGAAGCGACAAGCTATTACTTTACTTTCAACGTAAATCGTCAGTCTTATAATAAAACAGCGAAGACAGATGAAGCACAAAAAACTTCAACTAAAGAAGCACTTCTCAATAAAAACTTCCGCCAGGCAATCAACTTTGCTCTTGACCGTCATTCTTATTCTGCTCAGATGAATGGTGAAGAAGGAGCGGACAAGATTATCCGTACCAGTCTTGTACCTTATGACTATGTTCAGGTCGGTGAAAAGACTTTCGGTGAATTGGCTCAAGAACAATTGGTAACATACGGAGACCAGTGGAAAGATGTAGCTTTGACAGATGGTAAAGACACTCTTTACAATCCAACAAAAGCAAAAGCTGCCTTTGAAAAAGCAAAATTAGAATTGCAAGCTAAAGGTGTAACCTTCCCAATCCATTTGGATATTCCAGTTGAACAGACAGATGTCATTGCTGTTCAACAAACCAATTCCCTCAAACAATCTGTCGAAGCAGCGCTTGGAACTGAAAATGTTGTCATCGATGTCCTTCAAATGACAGATAATGAGAAAATGAGTATTACATCTCAAGCTAAGGTTCCTTCTCAAAAAGACTATGACTTGAATGGAACTGGTTGGGGACCAGACTATCAAGATCCAGCTACCTATCTAAATATCTTGGATGCTAAGAAAGGTTCTGCCCTTAAACACTTGGGTATCACAAAAGGTAAAGATCCAGAAGTCATGGCTCAAGTTGGACTTGATGAGTACAAGAAACTCTTGGATGATGCAGCATCAGAAACAACCGACCTTAACAAACGCTATGAAAAATATGCTAAAGCACAGGCTTGGGTATCTGATAGTTCACTTCTCATTCCTGTAGCATCTTCAGGAGGTTCTCCTACAGTTAGTCGTACAGTACCATTTTCGAAAGCCTACTCTCAAGTTGGGATCAAGGGAGATCCGTTTGTATTTAAAGGTTTAGAGTTGCAAAATGATATTGTAACCACTAAAGAATACGAAGAAGCTCTTAAGAAATGGCAAAAAGAGAAACTTGAAACAAACGCTAAATATCAAAAAGAGTTAGCCAACCACGTTAAATAATCTTAAACAACGATGAAAGAAATCCTGATTTTATGCGGGCTTTTCTTTTCTTTTTTTCATATACTGACGAGAGGGCGAATAATTAAATAACTTTACTTTTGGGGCGAAATTTGATAGAATAGATACATGTCATAAAACCTAACATATAAGGAGAGAATGAATCATGAAACTCAAAAAACGACTGATTGGAGCGGGGTTGACGCTTGCCGCGGCGGTCTTATTGACAGCGTGTGGGAAGTCAGCATCAGATGCTAAAACCTACTCGTCAACATTTGGTGCCGATCCAACAACCTTCAACTACATTTTGGATTATTCTGGTGACAATACTAATGTTATTACCAACTTGGTAGATGGTTTGCTTGAAAATGACAATTATGGAAATCTCATTCCTGCTCTTGCAGAAGATTGGAGTGTTTCAAAGGATGGTTTGACTTACACTTATAAACTTCGTCAAGATGCTAAATGGTTCACGGCTGACGGGGAAGAATACGCCCCAATTAAAGCACAAGATTTCGTCACAGGTATCAAGTATGCAGCGGATAACAAGAGTCAAGCGCTTGATTTGATTCAGAACTCAATCAAGGGATTAGATGATTATGTGACAGGCGCAAATACTGACTTTCAAATGTTGGTGTGAAAGCTGTAGATGATTACACTGTCCAATATACTTTGACACGTCCAGAACCATTCTGGAACTCTAAAACAACCAATAGTATCCTCTTTCCAGTCAATGAAGAATTCTTGACTTCTAAAGGTAAAGAATTTGGGGAATTAAAACCAGATAGCATTCTCTACAGTGGTCCTTATTTGTTAAAAGAATTCACATCAAAATCATCACTCGAGTACATGAAGAACCCTCATTACTATGACCAAGAAAAAGTGACGATTGAAAGAGTTAAGTTGGCTTATGTTGATGGTTCGGATCAAGATATGACGATTCGTAACTTTGAAAGTGGTGCTTACTCATCTGCAGGAGTCTATCCAAACAGTTCAAACTTTGCTAAGACAAAGGAAAAATACAAGGACAATATCGTCTATAGCTTACAGGATGCGACTTCTTGGTACTATAATTTTAACGTTAATCGCCAAACATACAATCATACAGCTAAGACTAGCGATGAGCAAAAACAAGCTACCCAAGCTGCGATTTTAAATAAAAATTTCCGTCAAGCAATCAACTTTGCCATTGACCGTACAGCTTATTCGGCTCAGTCTAATGGAGAAGAAGCAGCTAAAAATACTCTTCGTAACACACTTGTGCCACCAACTTTCGTGCAAGTAGGTGACAAGACTTTTGGTGAGACAGTCGCATCTAAGTTGGTAAACTATGGTACACAGTGGTCAAATATGAATCTTGAAGACGCCCAGGACGGCTACTTCAATAAAGAAAAAGCACAAGCTCAGTTTGCAGAGGCTAAAAAAGAATTAGAAGCACAAGGTGTGACCTTCCCAATTCATTTGGACTTGCCTGTAGACCAAGTTAACAAAACCTTGCTTCCAAAGATTCATTCGCTTAAACAATCTGTCGAATCAACTCTTGGGGCAGAAAATGTAGTGATTGATGTCGTTCAAATTTCAACAGAAGACTATGCCAACGCGACATTCCAAGCGCCAACCACAGCTGATCATGACTATGATTTAAACTTGGATGGTTGGTCTGCAGACTACCAAGATCCATCAACTTATCTCAATCCTTTCAATGCTGAGGATGGATTCTATCTCAAGATTTTAGGACTTGATCCAAGCAAGGATACTGATAAGATTACAAGTATCGGATTGGACCAATATACTCAAAAATTGAAAGCGGCAGATGCAGAAAATACAGACGTAGCCAAACGTTATGAAAATTATGCAGACGCACAAGCTTGGCTGATTGATAGTTCGCTATTGCTCCCTGTAAATTCAAATGGTGGTGGGGCTTCAGTAACACGTGTGACACCATTTACACGAGCTTACTCACTTGTCGGAATCAAAGGTACTGGAAGTAACTACAAGTACATGAGATTGCAAACTGAAGTAGTAACAACTGCTCAATTTGACGAAGCTAAAGCCAAATGGGAACAAGAACGTAAAAATTCTGTCGAAAAGAGTCAAAAAGAATTCGAAAGTCACGTTAAATAATAAAAAATGGAGCTTTTTAAGAGCTCTATTTTTTTATTATAGTTGTGTTTTGGGAACACAAAAAGGAGTAAAAACTATAGTAAATATAAAAAAACGAAAAACACTTACCAAAAAGCAAGTGCTTTCTTGATTGGTGTTGATGGCCTTGAGAGGCAATTTATGATATAATTAAATTAAAATGTTTTGTAGAGGTGTTCCATGAAAAGTAGACGCATTAAAAAAGGTAAATCTAGTAAGTTTCAGCAGAGTTTAAATGTAGGTTTGTTGCTAATCTATGTTGTTCTTGCTTCTTTTTTATTGTTTCTGATTTTTAGGTATCAGATTTTAGCGGTCAGTTATTTTAATGTTATTTTGGCAATAGTTTTAGCGCTTATCGCTTTATTGTCCCTGTTGTTGATAGTGAGACGAAAAGCCAAGGTTTTCACTTTGATAGTACTATTGCTCTCAGTCTTATTCAGCTCTGTAGCTTTGGTAGCTGTAAATCGATTTGTCAGTCTTGCCAATCAATTCAATGCAACGTCGAATTATTCAAGCTATTCTATGAGTGTGGCGGTACTGGCAGATAGTGAGATCAATAATGTTTCTCAATTATCCAGTGTAACTGCTCCTACAGGAACAGATGCTGAGAATATCAAAAAATTGATAGATGACATAAAAACGACTCAAAGCAAGGAATTGACAGTTGAGGAAGCTTCTTCTTACCTAGCATCCTATAAGAGTTTGATAGGTGGAGAAACCAAAGCAATTGTCTTAAACAGCGTTTTTGAAAATCTGATTGAACAGGAATATCCTGACCATGCTAAAAAGATTAAGAAAATCTATACTAAGGATTTGACAAAGAAAGTGGAAGCTCCTAAGGTTGCTACAGGGAATTCTTTCAATGTTTATGTCAGCGGGATTGATACCTATGGTCCTATCAGTTCTGTTTCGCGCTCAGATGTCAATATTATCATGACAGTTAATCAGGATACCAAGAAGATTCTCTTGACGACAACTCCACGAGATGCCTACGTTCCTATCGCGGATGGCGGGAATAACCAAAACGATAAGTTGACGCATGCGGGTATCTATGGCGTAGATGCTTCTATCCATACCTTAGAAAATCTTTATGGTATCGACTTGAACTACTATGCTCGTCTCAATTTCACCTCTTTCTTGAAGTTGATTGACCTTCTTGGAGGCGTTGATGTCTATAATGACCAAGAGTTTACTGCACATACAAATGGCAAACACTACCCGGTTGGAAATATCCATCTTGATTCAGAACTGGCTTTAGGTTTTGTTCGTGAACGCTACTCCTTGACGAACGGTGATGGGGATCGCGGTCGTAACCAACAAAAAGTCATTGCGGCGATTATTCAGAAATTAACCTCGGCGGAAGCTCTGAAAAATTACGATAGCATCATTCAAAGTTTGCAGGATTCGATCCAGACCAATATGCCACCAGAAACAATGGTTAGTCTTGTAAATACTCAATTAGCAAGCGGTGGGAAATATACCGTTACCAATCAAGATTTGAAAGGTACTGGACGTATGGGGCTTCCGTCTTACGCTATGCCAGATAGCAATCTTTACATGTTAGAAATTGATCCAACGAGCTTGGAGACTGTTAAGGCGGCCATTAAAGATACCATGGAAGGAAAATAAGATGATTGACATTCATTCGCATATTGTTTTCGATGTTGACGATGGTCCTAAAAATCGAGCTGAGAGCAAGGCTCTCCTAGAGGAAGCTTACGCACAAGGTGTTCGAACCGTTGTCTCAACCTCTCATCGTCGAAAAGGGATGTTTGAAACACCTGAGGATAAAATTGCAGCTAATTTTAGCGAAGTCAAACAGTTGGCTCGAGAAATTGCACCGGATTTGAATATCGTGTACGGAGCTGAGATTTATTTTTCTAGCGATGCTTTAGAAAAACTTGAACAAAACATCATCCCAAAACTCAATGGTACTCGTTATGCCTTGATCGAGTTTAGCATGAATACTCCCTATAGAGATATTCATAGCGCCTTGACAAAAGTTCTCATGTTAGGGATTACACCTGTGGTTGCTCATATTGAGCGTTATCACACCTTGGAAAATGATGAGAAAAAAGTAAGGGAGCTCATCAATATGGGCTGCTATATGCAGATTAATAGTTCGAGTGTATTAAAACCACGACTATTTGGAGACACCTACAAGTTTATGAAAAAACGTGCTAGGTATTTCTTGGACAAGGACTTAGTTCATGTAGTGGCTAGCGATATGCATAATCTGGAAAATCGTCCGCCTTATATGAAAGAAGCTTATGAGCTTATTGCTAAAAAATACGGAGCAGGAAAAGCTCGTGAGCTTTTTGAAACAAACCCATCAAACATTATAAATGACCAACTTATTTAGGAGAAATGATGAAAGAACAAGAAAAATTTGAAATTGATGTATTTCAATTAGTAAAAGTGCTTTGGAAACGAAAATTCCTCATCGCCTTAGTTGCGCTAGTAGCAGGTCTAGCAGCTTTTGCTTATAGCTCGTTTGTAATAAAGCCGCAGTACGCTAGTACCACACGCATCTATGTTGTCAATCGTAACCAAGCAGATAAACCAGGTTTGACTAACCAAGATTTGCAGGCAGGTTCATACTTGGTAAAAGACTACCGTGAAATCATCCTCTCACAGGATGTACTTGAAAAAGTGGTGGCTGATCAAAATTTAACCATTGATGCCAAAACTCTTGGGAAAAAAGTTTCAGTAACAGTTCCTGCAGATACTCGTATCGTATCCATTTCAGTTCGAGATGGCAAGCCTGAAGAAGCAAGTCGTATCGCCAACGCTCTACGAGAAGTAGCGGCTCAGAAGATTATTTCAGTAACACGAGTGTCAGATGTGACAACACTTGAGGAAGCAAGACCAGCAACATCTCCATCTTCACCAAATATTCGTCGAAACACAATGATGGCTACTATAGCAGGTGTAGGAATTGTTATAGTTATCGTGCTTTTAGTCGAATTATTGGATGATCGAGTGAAACGTCCAGAAGATATCGAAGAAGTTATGCACATCTCACTTTTGGGTGTTATTCCAAATCTTGAGAAATTAAAGTAAAGAGGGAAATATGGCAAAGTTAGAATTATCACAACAACGATTAAACTCTGTAAAAAAAGCTGAAGAGTATTATAACGCTCTACGTACCAATATCCAGTTGAGTGGGGATGGTCTCAAAGTGATTGCACTTTCTTCGGTTCGACCTGGAGAAGGGAAGTCTACCACTTCAACCAATATTGCCTGGGCTTTCGCGCGTGCAGGTTATAAGACGCTTCTTATTGATGCCGATATTCGTAATTCAGTCATGTCAGGTGTCTTCAAGTCTCGAGAAAAGATTACAGGTTTAACAGACTACTTATCAGGGACCAAAGATTTGTCGCACGGTTTGTGCGAAACAAATGTGGAAAACTTGTTTGTCATTCAATCAGGTGCTGTTTCACCAAATCCAACTGCCCTTCTTCAAAGTGACAAATTTGAAGCAATGATTGAGACTTTACGCAAATACTTTGACTATATCATTGTGGATACAGCCCCTGTCGGTGTTGTCATTGATGCGGCTATTATCGTACAAAAATGTGATGCCTCTATCCTGGTAACTGAAGCTTCTGCAACAAAACGGAGAGAAGTTCAAAAAGCTAAAGACCAGTTAGAGCAAACAGGAACACCATTCTTAGGAGTTATTCTGAATAAATTTAATATCCAGCTTGAAAAATATGGTTCTTACGGATTATACGGGAACTACGGTTCCTATGGGAAAAAATAAGAAAAAGTAGATTTTGAAAAGAAGATTATATGAAAAGTAGGTGAAGTTTAAGTGGAGATTAGTGAAGTCTTATACAAAAGTTTTAAGCAACTTGCAGACTTTTTGATTGGATTGGTTGGAACTGTTGTATTAGTCTTTCCAGCTTCCGTGATTATTTTCATCATATATAAAGCAAAAGGATATAAGGGTAGCATTTTCTTTACTCAATACCGAGTAGGATTGAATGGAAAAAAATTCAAAATCATTAAGTTTCGTTCAATGGTTGAGAATGCTGAAGAAATTCTCTTGGCCAATAGAGAGCTACATCAAAAATATATTGACAATAGCTACAAATTACCTCCTAACGAAGATCCGCGCTTAACGATTATTGGGAATTTTATTAGAAAAACGAGTATTGATGAATTTCCTCAGTTTATAAATGTTTTGCGAGGTGAAATGAGCTTTATAGGACCTAGACCAATCCTTGATAAGGAATTAGAAGAATATTCCCAAGAGGAACAGGAGCTTCTGCTTTCAGTCAAACCAGGGATAACAGGCATGTGGCAAGTTTCTGGGAGAAGTGAAGTCTATTATCCTGAGCGTTGCGAGATGGAGTTGTACTATCCTAGAAATCAATCTTTCAAATTAGATGTAAAGATATTTTTGCTAACCATTAAGCAAGTTTTGTCAGGAAAAGGGGCTCATTAAATAACAGATATGTTTTGTTAGGATTTTATGATCTGTTGATGAGTTTAAAATGGAATTGATACGAAATCAAATACTGGTAGTCATGTTTTAGAATATTCTTGCGAAGTTATATAATCAGAGTAGTCTATTAGAAACATGGCAAAAGAGTCAACTAGTTTCTTAGGTGAACTCTATGAAACTAGGGTGCGAGTGTTTGATTTCTTTTTTAGAGCAAACAGTTCAATCTAAATGAAGGGGGTTAAAATGACAAAGAATTATAAAATTATCGTGGCAACACACAAGCAATTTACTATGCCTGCTGATACTGATCTTTACCTACCCATCCATGTCGGTAGTGAAGGAAAAGAAAAGTTAGGATACCAATGTGATAATGAAGGAGACAATATTTCAAGTTTGAACCCCTATTATTGCGAATTAACTGGACTTTATTGGGCCTGGAAAAATTTAGAATGTGACTATCTCGGTTTGGTGCACTATCGTCGCTATTTCACCGCAAAACGTCACTCTTATAGTGAAACGATTGATATGAATGATATTATCCTGTCCAAGGCAGAATTGCAAGATTTGTTAGCAGAAAATGATGTGATCGTTCCTAAAAAACGGAAATATTACATTGAAACACTATACTCACACTACGCACATACACATGATGCCATTCATTTAGACGTGACCCGCCAGATTGTTAGCGAGTTGAGACCGGATTATATCGAGGTCTTTTGATCGGGTCATGAAACAGCGCAGTGGTTATATGTTCAATATGTTTATCATGTCCAAAGAAAATGTAGTAGCCTATTGTGAATGGTTGTTCCCGATTATCGATGCTCTCTATAGAAGATTAGATATTAGAGATTATTCTGCTTTTGACGCTAGATTATTTGGTCGTGTCAGCGAACGCTTGTTCAATGTTTGGTTGGCAAAGCAAGATTTGCGGGTAAAAGAGATTCCGTTTATCTATATGGAGAAAATTGACTTGATTCAAAAAGGGAAATCCTTCCTACAAGCAAAATTCTTCGGGAAAAAATATGGACAGAGTTTTTAGATAGGGATAAAAGAATAAGGATGAAATTAGTAGTAAAAATAAAATCTTTGCCAGAGCTAATGGCTCTTGTTGCCTTAGGAATATTTTTAACGGTTTCGATATTAAATGTGACTTTTTATGCTCGATATATACCTGGAACAGTTTATAAATTAGCGATAGCTTTCTCGATTTTTCTTTTGTTCGTTAAAGAGATGTTTAAAAGAAAGTACGATTATAGAGCGCTCATTGGATTGTTTGCAACAATTTTAATTTATTTTATCGTGGGGAAAATGACTGTTCTCGGTTCAGAAGTTCCTGTAAGCATATTATTTATTTACGCTTTACGAGATGTTCCCTTTAAGAAGGTGGCGCAAACGTCATTAGTCGTTAGTACGTGTTTATTGTTCTTTATTATTGTCAGTGCAAAAGTTGGAATAATAACGAATTATATAGAAGTTTCTGAGTCTCGAGTACGAAGTTATCTAGGATTTCGTTATGCCTTATTTCCATCAATGTTACTGATGGACATAGTCGCTATTGTGTTTTATTTAAAGCAAAACAAAATCCAATATTGGAAATGGCTACTGTTATCCCTTTCTGTGTATTGGGTATATGATCAAACGGATTCTCGTTTAACATTTTTCAGTTCCTGTATATTGTTGGCATGCAGTTTGCTAATGAAAATGGTTCCCTGAGCTATTATCTAAACTAGGATATGTTTTTAAAGCTTTTTAAATTGACTTTTTATTGTAAATGCAATCATTAGTTTTTGGGTCTCATTTACCTATCTCAATTCAGGTTATTCTTTTATTAATGACCTTCTTTTTAAAGTGAATCATATGTTAGGAGGCCGTCTATACTTAGCAAATAAATCTTTAAATCTGTATGGTTTTGGATTGCTAGGACGACCAGTTGAATGGTACGGTAACGGTCTGACTGTTGAAGGAGTTAGAAACTATCAGACCTATTATCTGTATGTAGACAATTTGTATGTCCAAGTTTTACAAAGATTTGGCTTACTCATCCTGGGATTGATGCTCTCAGTCCTAACTTTGACTTTGTCTAAAATAATTAAGAAACGCCAGTGGGTTCTTGCTCTGATTTTGATATTAATGAGTTTTCATTCCATGATTGATGATTTGAATTTCTATCTTCATAATAATATTTTTTGGATCTTGGTAGGCGCTTTAATCTACCCGGATTATCAGTTTTCTGATGAAAGCGATGAAGAACTCGGGGAACATTCGTTTGAAAAAATCGTATAGTGAAATGGTAAGAAGTATTTAACAAGAACTTAAAAAGAGCATAGACTGGGAAGACGGTTTTATTTCGATTTATATAGGAGGAAAGTATGTCGGATATCAAAATCATTCAAGGTAAGATTTTATCTATCTTTGAAAGAGTTTATTAATATTTGCGAAGAAAATAATCTAACCTACTATGCTCTAGGCGGAACCTTGTTAGGAGCGGTACGTCATAAATGGTTTCATACCGTGGGATGATGATATTGATATTGGTATGCCGAGAGAAGATTATGAAAAGTTTAAAAAAATTAGCTCCACATGTCATTACCAAGAAACTTATAAGTTTTTTTAAGTGAAGACACTATTAGACTATAAAAAAAGCTTTCTCTGTCATTCGAGATGATTCTACAAAAATCATCATGAATTATAGTAAAGAAGAATTGGTAGAAAGTTTGTGGATAGACATTTTTCCGCTAGATGGTATGCCATCTAATGCTTTAAAGAAAAAAATTCATTCTTTGAGATACTTGTATACAAGGATGATGGTTCAGCTCTCGCAATTTCAATAGTTTGGTGAATCAGAAAAAAAGAAAATCGACCATTCATTGAAAAAGATAATTATTGCTTTTGCGAATGCTGTTAATATTGAGAAGATTATTTCTTTACTTGGGCACAGAAAAAAATATTTACAAACGATAAAAAAATATTCGTTTGATGAAGCTTTACGCAGGAAATTTATACGGGAGCTTACAAATTAAGAGAGATAGTACCGAGCGATTACTTTGGAGAACCAGTCCTATTACAGTTTGAAGATCTTAAACTTTGTTGTCCTTACAAATACAAAGAATATCTAACAGCCATTTACGGAGCGGATTATATGCAATTGCCACCAGAAGATAAAAGGGCTCTTCACCACTACGAGATTATATCACTTGGTGAAAATGAAGGGGAAGTGTAGTTTAAAGATGAAAAAAATCGCTTTAGTGAAATGGATTTTGGATGAGTCTGGTGGTGGCGAGCGTGTGGCTGTATCCTTAGCTAACGAACTCACAAAAAAGTATGAAGTTCATTTGATTGGAATTACAACAAAACAATCAGACCTGTTTTTTAAAAAATCAATTCTCAAGTAAAATACTCAATTTTTTTGACCATAGAGTACGCTTGTCCACGAATATTTCTAAAAATTCTAAAAATGTTAGAAAAATATTTTAGAGATAATGAGATAGCAGTTGCCTTTCAGGGATAGGGATATCTGCCAATGTATTTTTATCTTTGGCAGGAAAGGGAATTTTACTAAAAGTAGTTTTGTGTGATCACACAAATTCAATTACGGATAATAGAGAATTTTTCTCAGAAAAGTCCAAAAGATATGTCGGGGCAAAGCTTGCAGACAAGATTATCACTCTCACACAAGAAGATCGTAGAAATTATATAAAAAAAATACGGAATTTCTGAGAAAAAAATTGCTTATATCTATAATTGGAAAGAAGATGGTCTTTCCAATGTGACTTATAACAATGAGTCGACTAAACTTGTTACAGTTGGTCGCTTTGATTCCCAAAAAGGATATGATTACCTTGTTCAAGTTGCCAAAAAGGTTTTGTCTGAGAAGTCTGACTGGACCTGGGAAATTTACGGTTCCGGCAATCAAGATGAAGTAGACAAAATCAAGGAACTAATCAAGGAAAATAATTTACAGGATAAGTTATTGATTAAAGGACTTGAAAAAAATCAAGATCTAATATATGGGGATAAAAGGATTTACGTCATGACTTCCCGTTACGAAGGCTTGCCTTTGGTATTGTTAGAAGCTCAGCAATACAATCTTCCTATCGTTAGTTTCTGTTGTCCGACGGGACCTAGTGAGATTGTCGAAGATGGTGTTAATGGATTTTTGGTAGATTGTTATGATACTGATAAGATGAGTGAAAAAGCTTCTCAAATTAATGGAAAATGAAAGCTTGCGACATTCTTTTTCAGCACATGCTAAAGACAATATGGATAAATTTGATAAAAATAGAATACTTAATCAGTGGATTGAATTGATTGAAACGATTTAGGAGATAAAATGAAAGATTGTTTGTTAACAATTGTAATGCCCAGTTATAATATTCAGGACTACCTTTCAAAAAGGGATTCAATCCTTTTCAACAAGTAGACTCAAAGTACAAAAGAAAAAAATTTGAGGTTTTAATTGTAAAACGATGGTAGTACAGATGATACAGAAAAAAAGTAGCAGAAGAACTTTTTGGGGAAAGATCCTCTACTAAATGGACGAGTAATAACAAAAAGAAAAATGGTGGACATGGTTCAACCATCAATCGTGGTATCCAAGAAGCAAAAAGGGAAATTTTTTTAAAGTTATTGACGGGGATGATTGGGTTATTCCGTCAGAATTTGAAAAAAATTTTTGAATAGTCTTGAAACTATTGATGCAGAAATGATTATTACTGATTTTACGGAACAACATGTATATAATGGCACTGCTATCCGAAATGATTTTATTGATAAATATGAAAGTTGGTAATATATATACGGGAATTCCTGATGTGCGAATTCCAATGCATTCAGTTACTTATAAAACATCTATCTTATCGAAGAATAACATTCGATTGAGTGAAAAAACTTTTTACGTTGATATGCAGTACACTCTGTTTCCTTTGGAGTATGTTCATAGTTTTGTCTACTGGAATTACGATGTTTATCAATACTATATTGGAAGGCCTGAACAGAGCATGAATATTGAGAGTATGAAGCGCAATGTCCGTCATCATTTGATTGTAACCAATTCTATCCTAGACTACTATTCTAGAATAAAAGATAATAATGTTTTAGAAAAAGTCGTTGCAGCTGTTCTAGAATATTTGATTAGCTTGCAGGTAGATTTGTCCTGGATGGTTGATGGTTCGGAGAAGCTTTCAAGAGAACTATATAGTAAAATCCAACAAAGTTCTTATGACTATATTCCTACGAAAAGATTTGATAAATTATCTTATCTAAACTATAGAACCAACTATATTCTAGGTTTTTATTTTTTTAGTTCGATTTTTGAAGAAGTACTCTAAGAAGAAAGAAAAAAAGAGGAATTTAGAATGTTTATCAGCATTGTTGTTCCGGTATACAACGTTGCAGATTATTTGCACTATGCGATAGATAGCCTAATGAAACAGACCTATCAAAACTTTGAAGTAATTCTTGTAAATGACGGTTCGACAGACGATTCTCCTGTGTTATGCGAGGATTATGCAAATCGGTATGAAAATATCCATGTTTTTCACAAAGAAAATGGTGGTTTATCTGACGCACGTAACTTTGGAGTTTCTAAAGCGAGTTCAGATTGGATTTTCTTTTTAGACCCAGATGATTATCTTGAATACTACACGCTTGATTTAATAGTGAAAATACAGGAATTGCACCAAGCGGATTTGATTTCAACCAAGGTAAAAGCGACATCTAAATACAATGATTATAGCTCTTATCAATTTAAGGAATCCGATTATAAAGATCTAAACGTACTTACGAAAGAAAAGGCACTTGAACTGATGTTGGATGATAAGATTGCAACTGTTTCTGCTTGTGCCAAACTCTACCATAGAAGTATCCTGGAGACAGTTCCTTTTCCAGTTGGTAAAATTTATGAAGATTTTTATGTTGTAGGGCAACACCTTGCTCTTGCAGATAAAATTGTGATTAGTCCGCTTGAAACATATAATTATTATCGAAGAGAGGGAAGTATTGTCCGTTCAACATTTACTGAAAAAAGGTACGAATTCTTCGATGCTGTTGCTAAAAATGAAGAAGTAGTTAGGAAAGAATATATTCAAAACGAAGAACTGCTCCAATCATTGCAAGCGAAAAAAATATTAGGTGGTTTTGTAGTGATTGGTGCAAAAGCTGACTCAGGCTTAAAAGATTTTTCAAAAGATAAAGAGTTGTTGAAAGTCGAAATGAGTGAGTTGCTAAAAAATAGTAAGCTATCATGGAAAGTAAAACTAAAATACCTTATTTTTATGTTTAGCCCTAAATTGTATTTGTTGCTACGATAGTATCGTGCATAAAACCAATTTAATTTGCAACAAATATCAAAAAAATTGTAGGAAAGAGGAAATATGATAGAAGATTTTAGAATAATTGCTCATTGTAAGTCTGTTCGGTCACAATTTCTAATTTCACGGATTGATTATAAATAGGACGGATTGACATGAAAGTATTAAAAAAACTACGCCTACAATCTTTCTTATCAATTGTTGGTAATTTATACTCCCGATTATTACGACTCCCTATGTGACACGGGTCTTTTTCTTCGGATGATTTAGGGAACGTATGGTTACTTTTAATTCCATTGTCACCTACTTTATTCTCCTAGCAACTCTAGGAGTTGCTAACTATGGGACCAAGGTCATTTCAGGGCATCGCAAGGAAATTGAAAAGAACTTTTGGGGGATTTACTCTCTGCAATTAGGTGCAACTCTTCTTTCTCTAACCTTGTATGGTCTTCTTTGTCTGAATCTTCCTTTTATGCAAAATCCAGTAGCCTACATTCTAGGCCTGAGTTTAGTTTCTAAAGGGTTAGACATCTCTTGGCTCTTTCAAGGGTTGGAGGATTTTCGAAAGATTACTGTTCGAAACATCACGGTTCAAAATCGTTGGGGTCACCTCTATTTTCCTCTTTGTCAAGTCTGCAAATGATCTTTACCTCTATGTTTTTTTACTAACCATATTTGAGCTTTTGGGGCAACTAAGTATGTGGTTGCCTGCTCGAGAGTTTATCGGTAGACCTCATTTTGACATAGGATATGCTAGGCATCATTTGAAACCCGTCATCTTATTGTTCCTTCCGCAAGTGGCGATTTCCTTGTATGTAACGCTAGATCGTACCATGCTTGGAGCCTTAGCTTCTACAAAAGATGTAGGGATTTATGACCAGGCTCTAAAAGTTGGTAAATATCCTTCTGACCTTGGTAACTTCCTTGGGAAGCGTTATGTTGCCACGTGTTGCGCATTTATTAGCCACAGGTGATCATAAGGCAGTCAATAAGATGCATGAAATGTCCTTCCTCATTTATAATTTAGTCATTTTTCCAATGATGGCAGGGATCTTGATTGTCAATGATGATTTTGTTCAGTTTTTCCTTGGTCAAGATTTTCAGGATGCACGCTATGCAATTGCAATTATGATCTTTCCGTATGTTCTTCATCGGTTGGACCAATATTATGGGAATTCAGATATTGATCCCTCATAACCGAAATAAAGAATTCATGATTTCAACCACGGCTCCTGCAATTATCAGTGTAGGATTAAACTTATTATTCCTTCCTAAACTTGGATATATCGGAGCAGCAATTGTTTCTGTCTTAACAGAGGCGCTAGTGTGGGCAATTCAATTGTACTTTACCCGCAGATACCTAAAAGAAGTTCCTATTATCGGATCTATGACAAAAATCATTCTAGCATCAGCTATCATGTATGGTCTTTTGCTTGTTTCAAAAACAGTTATTCATTTTTCACCAACCATAAATGTTCTAGTTTTTGCAGTGCTTGGTGGAATTATCTATCTTTTTGCAATTCTATCTTTGAAAGTGATAGATATGAAAGAATTAAAACAAATCATTGGGAAAAAATAGAATGCATAAAACTCGGAATATTAATTTAGATTTAATAAAAGTGCTAGCATGTATTGGAGTTGTTTTACTTCATACAACAATGATTGGATTTAAAGACACAGGGTCTTGGAATCTTTTGACATATTTATATTACTTAGGCACCTACTCTATACCTCTGTTTTTTATGGTCAATGGTTATTTATTGTTAGGAAAGAGTAATATAACCTATTCCTACATACTGCAGAAAGTCAAATGGATTTTAATAATAGTATCATCATGGACTACTATCATTTGGCTCTTTAAAAAGAGACTTTACAGTTAATCCAATAAAAAAAATTGTAGGCTCTCTGTTGCAAAAAGGGTATTTCTCTCAGTTCTGGTTTTTTGGTGCACTAATGCTTATTTATTTATGCCTACCTGTTTTGAAAAAAATTCTGAACTCAAAAAGAAAATATTTATACATTCTATCTTGCCTTATCGCTATTGGTTTAATGTTTGAGTTAGTAAATATTATACTTCAAATGCCATTACAGTCATATGTTATACAAACCTTTAGGCTGTGGACGTGGTTTTTTTCTACTACCTGTTAGGAGGTTTGCTAGCTCAATTTGATAAAGAATTTTATAAAAAAATGGGCTTTAAGAGATGGATGAAAGTAGCTGCAATACTGTTGCTGTTGATTTCCCCAGTAATATTATTTTTTTCTTAGCAAAAAAACCATTTACCATAATCTTTTTGCTGAATATTTTTTTATGATATTCTATTTGTTAAGATTACAAGTTTAGGAATTTTTCTTGACGGTATTTACACTTTCTTTGGATGACAAATAAAAGCAAATGGATTGTTACACTTTCCGATCAAACAATGGGAGTTTTTATAGTACATACTTATGTTATGAAAGTGTTGGAAAAAAACTACTTGGTTTTTAGTTATACAGGTGCATATTTGCTTTTTTTCCGATATTCACTTTATGTATAAGTTTTTTTGTTATTAGTTTATTAATGAAAAATTCCTTATTTCAATCGAATCGTCAAATTATAAGAAAGGAGAATAAAATGTACGATTATCTTATCGTTGGTGCAGGTTTGTCTGGAGCAATCTTCGCACACGAAGCTACAAAACGTGGTAAAAAAGTAAAAGTGATTGACAAGCGTGATCACATCGGTGGAAATATCTACTGTGAAAATGTTGAAGGCATCAATGTCCACAAGTATGGTGCCCACATTTTCCATACCTCAAACAAAAAGGTTTGGGACTATGTTAACCAGTTTGCTGAATTCAATAACTATATCAACTCACCAGTGGCTAACTACAAGGGCAGTCTCTACAATCTTCCCTTCAATATGAATACCTTTTACGCTATGTGGGGAACTAAGACACCTCAAGAAGTCAAAGGACAAGATTGCTGAGCAAACGGCTGATATGAAAGACGTTGAGCCTAAAAACTTGGAAGAACAAGCTATCAAGTTGATTGGTCCAGATATCTACGAAAAGTTGATTAAGGGCTATACAGAAAAACAATGGGGGCGCTCTGCTACAGACCTTCCTCCATTTATCATCAAACGTCTTCCAGTTCGTTTGACCTTTGATAATAACTACTTTAATGACCGTTACCAAGGAATTCCAATCGGTGGATACAATATCATCATTGAAAACATGCTAGGTGATGTGGAAGTAGAGCTTGGAGTTGATTTCTTTGCTAATCGTGAAGAACTGGAAGCTTCAGCTGAAAAAGTTGTCTTCACGGGGATGATTGACCAGTACTTTGACTATAAACATGGTGAGTTGGAATATCGTAGCCTTCGATTCGAGCATGAAGTTCTGAATGAAGAAAACTATCAAGGGAATGCCGTGGTTAATTACACAGAACGTGAGATTCCTTACACTCGTATCATCGAACACAAGCACTTCGAGTATGGCACCCAACCAAAGACAGTTATCACTCGTGAATACCCAGCTGACTGGAAACGTGGGGATGAACCATACTACCCAATCAACGATGAAAAGAACAACGCTATGTTTGCCAAGTACCAAGAAGAAGCCGCTAAAAATGACAAGGTGATCTTCTGTGGACGTTTGGCAGACTATAAATACTACGATATGCACGTGGTCATTGAGCGTGCCTTAGAAGTCGTAGCAAATGAGTTTGCATAAAAAGAAGCTAGATTCTAGCTTCTTTTTGTCTTTAAAAGACAGAAATATCTGTGCGTAGTAAGAAATGTTAATTCCTATTACAAAAATGAATGATTCATGAATGGATTTGGATAAAATTTCTATGGGAAAAACAGTTGATTTTCAGAATAATTTTCAGTATTTTTTTTAATAGTTTTACACTATTTTTTTGACAAAAAAATATAAAAATTTAGCACTTGTAATGGAATATTAAAAATAAATTTAATGAAAAAAACCTTCGATAAAATCATAAAAAAAATGGCCACGAATCGGATTTTTTTGTGATATAATATTCTGTGAATAGCTATGCCTTCTTGTAGCTGTTAAAAAAATCAAAGTGTGAAACTTGGAAGATAGAGAGGACGCAATGTAATGACTAGAAATGGTTTCTTTACAGGCTTAGATATTGGAACAAGCTCAATTAAAGTGTTAGTTGCTGAGCTTGTAGATGGTGAAGTAAATGTAATCGGTGTTAGCAACGCCAAAAGTAAAGGTGTCAAGGATGGGATTATCGTTGACATCGAGGCCGCAGCAACGGCTATCAAATCTGCTATTTCTCAAGCAGAAGAAAAAGCAGGAATTTCAATCAAATCAGTAAACGTTGGACTTCCAGCAAACTTGTTGCAAGTGGAACCAACTCAAGGAATGATTCCTGTAACATCAGATACAAAAAGAAATTACAGATCAAGATGTTGAGAATGTTGTCAAATCAGCTTTGACAAAGAGCATGACACCCTGATCGTGAAGTGATTACGTTTTGTGCCAGAAGAGTTTGTAGTGGATGGCTTTCCAAGGTATTCGTGACCCTCGTGGTATGATGGGTGTTCGTTTGGAAATGCGTGGACTTCTCTATACAGGTCCAAGAACCATTCTTCACAACCTTCGTAAAACTGTAGAACGTGTTGGAGTTCAAGTCGATAACGTGATTATTTCACCGCTTGCAATTGTAAACTCTGTTCTTAACGAAGGCGAACGTGAGTTTGGAGCGACTGTTATCGATATGGGTGGTGGCCAAACAAGTGTTGCTACTATCCGTAATCAAGAGCTTCAATACACAAATGTTTACCAAGAAGGTGGCGATTACGTCACTAAAGACATTTCAAAAGTTCTTAAAACTTCTAAGAAGATTGCAGAAGGTTTGAAGCTTAACTACGGTGAAGCTTATCCGCAACTTGCAAGCAAAAGAAACTTTCCAAGTTGAAGTTATCGGTGAAGTAGAACCTGTTGAAGTTACAGAAGAATACTTGGCTCAAATTATTTCAGCTAGATTGAAAACACATCTTTGAACAAATCAAACAAGATTTGGAAAGAAGACATTTGTTGGATTTGCCAGGTGGTATTGCTCTGATTGGTGGGAATGCTATTCTGCCGGGTATCGTTGAGCTTGCCCAAGAAGTACTTGGAGTTCGTGTAAAACTTTACGTTCCAAACCAAGTGGGTATCCGCAATCCTGCATTTGCTCATGTGATTAGTTTGTCTGAATTTGCTGGAAGTCTTACAGAAATTAATGTTTTGGCTCAAAGAGCTATCAGAGGAGATCAAGTTTTGCGTCAACAACCAATTGACTTCAGAACTTCAAGTCAGGAAAAACCTGCAGCTTCTCAACGTTCAGTGTTTGGTACAACTTCAACTGAATCAGCAGAACCAACTTATGCTGCTGACTCAGCAACTTCAAATCAATCGGAAGAAAAACCAAAATTAACTGAGCGATTCCGTAGCTTAATCGGAAGCATGTTTGATGAATAGGATAGAGGAATAAAATATGACATTTTCATTTGATACAGCAGCAGCACAAGGTGCAGTAATTAAAGTAATTGGTGTCGGTGGTGGTGGTGGAAACGCCATTAACCGCATGGTTGACGAAGGCGTTTCAGGTGTTGAGTTCATCGCAGCCAACACAGATGTACAAGCCTTGAGCAGTACAAAAGCTGAAACAGTTATCCAACTTGGTCCTAAATTAACTCGTGGACTTGGTGCTGGAGGACAGCCTGAAGTTGGTCGTAAGGCTGCTGAAGAAAGCGAAGAAGTAATTACTGAAGCTATCAGTGGTGCAGATATGGTCTTCATCACTGCTGGTATGGGTGGTGGTTCTGGTACAGGTGCTGCACCAGTTATCGCTCGTATCGCTAAAGGTTTAGGTGCTTTGACTGTTGGTGTTGTGACACGTCCATTCGGTTTCGAAGGAAGCAAACGTGGTCAATTCGCAGTTGAAGGGATCAATGAACTTCGCGAACACGTTGATACTCTCTTGATTATCTCAAACAACAACTTATTAGAAATTGTTGACAAGAAAACTCCACTTCTTGAAGCTTTGTCTGAAGCAGATAACGTTCTTCGTCAAGGTGTTCAAGGGATTACAGATTTGATTACAAATCCTGGTTTGATCAACTTGGACTTCGCAGACGTGAAGACTGTAATGGCAAACAAAGGAAATGCCCTTATGGGTATCGGTATCGGTAGCGGAGAAGAGCGCGTTATTGAAGCGGCTCGTAAAGCTATCTACTCACCACTTCTTGAAACAACTATCGATGGAGCAGAAGATGTTATCGTGAACGTAACTGGTGGTTTGGATATGACTTTGATTGAAGCAGAAGAAGCTTCTGAAATCGTCAATCAAGCTGCTGGACATGGCGTAAATATCTGGCTCGGTACTTCTATTGATGAATCAATGAAAGATGAAATCCGTGTAACTGTTGTTGCTACTGGAGTTCGTCAAGATGCAGTCGATAAAGTTGTAGCGCCACAACCAAGACAAGCGTCATTCCGTGAACCAGTAAGAACTGCTCACACTCACACTTATGACCGTCATTTTGATTTGGCTGAAACAGCTGAACTTCCAACTCCTTCACAACGTCAAACTGAAGCTCCTAAAGCATCGGCTTTTGGTGATTGGGACTTGAGACGTGATTCAATTGTTCGTCAAGGTGAATCAGTCGTATCTCCAGTTGAACGTTTCGAAGCACCATCTTCTGACGAAGATGAGTTGGAAACACCACCATTCTTTAAAAACCGTTAATAGAGATGGATTTAAAAGAAAATACAAATCAGGTATTTCAACAGGTTACAAAAGCAATTCAAGAAACCGGCCGTGAAGACGGTTCGGTTTCTGTAATTGCCGTAACAAAATATGTTGATATTGCAACTGCAGCAAATTTGATTGACCAAGGAGTCAAACACATTGGTGAAAACCGTGTTGACAAATTTCTTGAGAAGTATCATGCTTTAAGTGATAAAGATGTTACTTGGCACTTGATTGGTAGCTTACAAAGAAGAAAAGTCAAGGATATCATTCCTTATGTTGATTATTTTCACGCTTTAGATTCTTTGAAATTAGCTCAAGAAATTCAAAAACGTGCCAATCGTACGGTTAAATGTTTTTTGCAGGTCAATATTTCTGGAGAGGAAAGCAAGCATGGTTTTTCAAAAGAAGAACTATTGACAGTCTTGCCAGACTTGTCTAGCTTGGATAAAATCGAGTATGTTGGTCTCATGACCATGGCTCCCTTTGAAGCCCAAACAGAAGAGTTGCAAAAAATCTTTAAAGAAACGCAAGAGTTGCAACAATACATTCGTGAACAACAACTCCCCAATATGCCAATGACAGAACTAAGTATGGGAATGAGCCGTGACTATAAAGAAGCGATTCAGTGTGGCTCGACTTTCGTTCGAATTGGTACTGCATTTTTTAAATAGGAAATAATCATGTCATTAAAAAGATAAATTTGATAAATTTATAGATTACTTTACAGAAGATGGAGATGAAGTTGCTTCAGAAGTTGTCGCTGCACGTTCTGAACGTCCACTAGCTTCAGTTCCTCCAAAGAGAGAATTACCTCAGCAAGCTTCTGCTGCTCAAGAACCTTCACCAGTTGAGACAAAAGAGAAGAATATTACAAAACTTCATGCCCGTCAGCAACAACTAGCAATTGAAAGCCATCACTCTACTGAAAAAGTAACCATCGATGTTCGTTACCCACGCCGTTATGAAGATGCAACAGATATTGTTGATTTGTTGGCTGGAAATGAAAGTATCTTGATTGACTTCCAATATATGACAGAAGTTCAAGCTCGTCGTTGTTTGGATTACTTGGATGGAGCACGTCATGTTCTTGCTGGTGAGTTAAGAAAAGTAGCGAACACAATGTATCTTTTGACACCTGTTGGTGTTGTGGTAAACATTGAAGATATTCGTTTACCTGAAGAAGCTCAAAGCGAAGGATACGACTTTGACATGAAGAGAAATAGAGTACGTTAATGTTTCTAATAATTCGTTTTATCCAAAATGCTACAGATATCTATTCACTGATACTTGTAGCTTTTGCTCTATTATCATGGTTTCCAAATGCCTATAACACTCAGTTGGGAAAGTTTTTGGAGACTTTGTGTAAACCAATTCTTGAACCTCTGAAAACGTCTACCTCTTCAAATCGCAGGTTTGGATTTCTCTGTTTGGATAGCCCTAATTCTCTTGCGCATGATAAGTCGCTATCTCATCAATTTGTTGGTAGTCTTTATGAGCAAAGAACTTTACCAACATTTTCGCAACAGAAGATATTCCATTTTATCGATAAGGGTTTGGAATGGTTGAGACAGGTAGAAGAACATTACGCACCGATTTTATCTCCTTTTATAAACCCTCACCAAGTTTTTATCTTGGAAACATTGGGAAATAATAGAGGGATAAAAGACTTTTCTAGTACTAGTTTATGTACCTTCAGAGTATGCTCAGGGTCATTCTAGCGCCAGATTATTTTCACGCCAAGTTTGGAAGATTTTTGAAATGACCTTGCTTGAGATTGAGTATCCCAGCAAGTTTCAACAACTAACCCATTCAAAAAAATTCTGGGAACAGTTCTCAATCGGCTAGGGTATTGACCGTAAAGTTATTTGGAGACATTCTGGTGACAGAAGAAAAAGCCCAAATTATTGTCGATCGAAGATTTACCACTCTTTTTCCAGGATGGGATTCAAAAAGATTTCCAAGTTGCCTGTAAGTTTAGTAGAACGTCCTTTTTCAGATAGGATAGAATCTAAAGACGAGTATCAAGAAAAAGAAAGTCTTGGTTTCAAGCCTGCGACTGGATGCCTTTTTATCTAGTATATTGAAATTATCACGTTCACAAACTTCAGCCCTGGTTGAAAAAGAAGTTGGTTCAGGTCAATTATCATATAGTTGAAAAAGTCTGACTATCAGGTAAAAAGTTGGGTGATTTGATCAGTGTCAGACGGTTTTGGCCGAATCATCTTGCTTAAAAGAAAACGGTCAAACCAAGAAAGATAAGATAAAACTAACAGTCCAACTACTATTTAAGCAAGTGAGAAAAAAATATGTCAATTACACCACAAGATATTACTGATAAAGAATTCTCAAGAAAATTCAGAGGCTACGATCAGGAAGAGGTTGACGTATTTTCTAGATAAGATTTATTTTGAATTAGAGGAATTAATCCGATACAAAGGATGAAACTGAACGTCTATATCAAAAAAAGACTAGAAGAACGTCTTTCCTATTATACGACTGATATTCCTAAAGAGAACAGTAACAAAAGACGAGCAAGAACCAGAAGCAATTAATGATTCTATTTTTTTATTAAATAAGTGAGGGAAAAATATGCCAATTACATCGTTAGAAATTAAGGATAAAACCTTTGGTGTTCAGTTTAGAGGTTTTTAACCGTGAAGAAGTTGATGAATTTTTTTAGATATTGTTGTTCGGGACTATGAAGATTTAGTTCGTAGTAATCATGAAAAAGGATCAACATATTAAAAATTTAGAAGAGCGTCTATCGTATTTTTGATGAAATCAAAGATTCGTTGAGTCAGTCAGTTTTGATTGCCCAAGACACAGCTGAACGTGTAAAACAAGCTGCGAATGACCGTTCTAATAACATCATTAAGCAGGCTGAGCAAGATGCTCAACGTTTACTTGATGAAGCTAAGTATAAAGCCAATGAAATTTTTGCGACAAGCTACAGATAATGCTAAAAAAAGTTGCTGTGGAAACTGAAGAGTTGAAGAACAAGAGTCGCGTCTTCCACCAACGTTTGAAATCAACAATCGAAAGTCAGTTGGCTATTGTTGATTCATCAGATTGGGAAGAAATTTTTGCGTCCCAACTGCAACTTATCTTCAAACGAGTGACGAAGCATTTCAAGGAAGTTGTCGAAGAGGTTCTAGGTGAAGATGTATCGTCATACCATGAAGAAGAGCCGATTGACATGACTCGTCAATTCTCTCCAGAAGAAGTTGCAGAACTTCAAGCACGTATTGAAGCAGCTAACAAAGAATTGTTGGAAGCAGAGCAAATTGCTGAAGAGTCAACTGAAACTGAAGTTGAAGTTCAGCCAGTTGCTGAAACTCCTGTTGAACCATCGCATGAGGAAGGACCTCAAGATGATGCTGACACTCAACAAGAGTCAGTTCTAATTTTATAAGAATCTCATTAGAGAACAAGAATTTATCAAACACATTTCTAGCGAGTAGGAGATGGTGGAAGTCCTACAATCCCTGTTGGTAAATTTATCCTCTCTTAGTATCAAATCTGAAAATAGTAAGATTTGACGTTGCCCACGTTACGGGAAAAGAGGGAAAGAGACTAGGTCTTTTTCCGAACAAAGGTGGTACCACGATTTTCGTCCTTTTTGCGAGTCGTGGTTTTTATATTGTCAATTTACATTAAAGGAGTAAACATGAAACTTAAAGAAACCCTCAATCTTGGGAAAACAGAATTTCCAATGCGTGCCGGACTTCCAACTAAAGAGCCAGTTTGGCAAAAAGAATGGGAAGAAGCAAAACTCTATCAACGTCGTCAAGAGTTAAATGAAGGAAAACCTCATTTCACGCTTCATGATGGCCCTCCATACGCTAACGGAAATATCCACGTAGGACATGCCATGAACAAGATTTCGAAAAGATATCATTGTTCGTTCTAAGTCTATGTCAGGATTTTACGCACCATATATCCCAGGTTGGGATACACATGGTCTGCCAATCGAGCAAGTCTTGGCTAAACAAGGTGTTAAACGCAAAGAAATGGACTTGGTTGAGTACTTGAAACTTTGCCGTGAATACGCTCTTTCTCAAGTAGATAAACAACGCGAAGACTTCAAACGCTTGGGTGTTTCAGGTGATTGGGAAAATCCTTATGTAACCTTGACGCCTGACTATGAAGCAGCGCAAATCCGTGTCTTTCGGTGAGATGGCTAACAAAGGCTATATCTACCGTGGAGCTAAGCCAGTTTACTGGTCTTGGTCTTCTGAGTCAGCCCTTGCTGAAGCGGAAATTGAATACCATGACTTTGGTTTCAACATCTCTTTACTATGCTAATAAGGTTAAAAGATGGCAAAAGGTGTCCTTGATACAGATACTTACATCGTTGTCTGGACAACAACTCCATTTACTATCACTGCTTCTCGTGGTTTGACTGTTGGTGCAGATATTGATTATGTATTGGTGCAACCAGCCGGTGAAACTCGTAAATTTGTTGTCGCTTCAGAATTGTTGAACAGCTTATCTGAGAAATTCGGTTGGGCGGATGTTCAAGTTTTGGCAACTTACCGTGGTTCAAGAATTAAACCACATCGTGACAGAGCACCCATGGGACACAGCTGTAGATGAGCTCGTTATTCTTGGTGACCACGTTACAACAGATTCTGGTACAGGTATCGTCCATACAGCCCCTGGTTTTGGTGAGGACGACTACAATGTCGGTGTTGCCAATAGTTTGGAAGTTGCTGTAACTGTCAACGAACGCGGTATCATGATGGCCAATGCTGGTGAGGAATTCGAAGGTCAATTCTATGACAAGGTTGTGCCAACAGTTATTGAAAAACTTGGTAGCTTGCTCCTTGCTCAAGAAGAAATCTCTCACTCCTACCCATTTGACTGGCGTACGAAAAAAACCAATCATCTGGCGTGCTGTACCACAATGGTTTGCTTCTGTATCTAAATTCCGTCAAGAAATCTTGGACGAAATTGAAAAAGTGAAATTCCACTCAGAATGGGGGAAAGTGCGTCTTTACAACATGATTCGTGACCGTGGTGACTGGGTCATCTCTCGTCAACGTGCTTGGGGTGTTCCTCTTCCAATCTTCTATGCAGAAGATGGAACACCAATCATGACAGCTGAAACCATCGAGCATGTAGCTCAACTCTTTGAAGAACATGGTTCAATCATCTGGTGGGAACGTGATGCTAAAAGACCTCTTGCCAGAAGGGATTTACTCATCCCAGGTTCACCAAATGGCGAGTTCAAGAAAGAAACAGACATCATGGACGTTTGGTTTGACTCAGGTTCATCATGGAATGGTGTCGTGGTTAACCGTCCAGAACTCAAATATCCAGCAGACCTCTACCTAGAAGGTTCTGACCAATACCGTGGTTGGTTCAACTCATCACTCATCACCTCTGTAGCTAACCATGGTGTCGCACCATACAAACAAATCTTGTCACAAGGTTTTGCCCTTGACGGTAAAGGTGAAAAGATGTCTAAATCTCTTGGGAAATACCATTGCTCCAAGCGATGTTGAAAAACAATTTGGTGCTGAAATCTTGCGTCTCTGGGTAACGAGTGTAGACTCAAGCAACGACGTGCGTATCTCTATGGATATCTTGAGCCAAGTCTCCGAGACTTACCGTAAGATCCGTAACACGCTTCGTTTCTTGATTGCTAATACTTCTGACTTTAACCCAGCTGAGGATGCAGTTGCTTACGAAGAACTTCGTTCTGTTGATAAGTACATGACCATTCGCTTTAACCAACTTGTTAAGACGATTCGTGATGCTTATGCTAACTTTGAATTCTTGACAATCTATAAAGCCCTAGTGAACTTTATCAACGTTGATTTGTCTGCCTTCTACCTTGACTTTTGCCAAAGATGTTGTTTACATCGAAGGTGCTAAGTCACTTGAACGCCGTCAAATGCAAACTGTCTTCTATGACATCCTTGTGAAAAATTACTAAAACTCTTGACACCGATCCTTCCTCACACTGCGGAAGAAATCTGGTCATACCTCGAGTTTGAAAGCAGAAGACTTTGTTCAATTGTCAGAATTACCAGAAGCTCAAACCTTTGCCAACCAAGAGGAAATCTTGGATACCTGGGTCAGCCTTCATGGACTTCCGTGGACAAGCTCAAAAAGCCTTGGAAGAAGCACGTAATGAAAAAGTGATTGGTAAATCGCTTGAAGCTCACTTGACTGTTTATCCAAATGAAGTGGTGAAAACTCTTCTTGGAGCTGTTGATAGCAATGTTGCTCAACTCTTGATTGTCTCTGAATTGACCATCGCAGAAGGACCAGCTCCAGAAGCTGCAGTGGCCTTTGAAGATGTAGCCTTCACAGTTGACCGTGCTGCTGGTGAAGTTTGTGATCGTTGCCGTCGCATCGATCCAAGTACTGCAGAACGTAGCTATAATGCAACCATCTGTGATCACTGTGCAAGCATCGTTGAAGAAAACTTTGCGGATGCAGTAGCAGAAGGATTTGAAGCTAAATAATCTAACAAAAAAATACAGGAGAAATTCCTGTATTTTTTTAAAAAAATAAAAAAACTTTATTAAAAAAATATGGTATAATATACCTTATTAAAATAAAAGGAGATATTTATGAAGACAAAAACACTAGCACAAGTAGATGGATTTATTGGTATTATTGCAGGAGCTCTTTTAGCTTTCTTACCATTTTTTATTATTTTTCTTGCAGCTATTTCTGAAGATGAAGATGTTGCAGGGGCTTGTATTGGGAATCATTTTCATTGTTTTTCTCTTTGGTGAAAAATTGCAACCCTCATTCTTGGAATTCTACTCTTGTCTACTATAAAGATGACAAACGTATCTCATTAGCGCCATCTATTCTATTTATCGTTGGTTCTGTTGTTGCACTGATCCCATTCTTTGGATGGATTGGAGGAATTGTCCTTGTAATTGGTGGAGCTTTGTATCTAGCAAGCTTGAAACAATTTAGAATTGAAGAATAAGATACATTCTTAGAGAAGAGTCGATACGCTCCTCTCTTTTTCGTTGATTTTAACTAGCTTTTTTGTGAAAAATTGTGTAAAATAGAATAGATAAACGAGGGCAACCTCGAAAAATAAAAGGAGAATCCAACTAATGGTAAAATTGGTTTTCGCTCGCCACGGTGAGTCTGAATGGAACAAAGCTAACCTTTTCACAGGATGGGCTGATGTTGATTTGTCTGAAAAAGGAACACAACAAGCGATTGACGCTGGTAAATTGATCAAGGAAGCTGGTATTGAATTTGACCAAGCATACACTTCAGTATTGAAACGTGCTATCAAAACAACTAACCTTGCACTTGAAGCATCTGACCAACTTTGGGTTCCAGTTGAAAAAAATCATGGCGCTTGAACGAACGTCACTACGGTGGTTTGACTGGTAAAAACAAAGCTGAAGCTGCTGAACAATTTGGTGATGAGCAAGTTCACATCTGGCGTCGTTCATACGATGTATTGCCTCCAGCAATGCCTCGTGATGATGAGTACTCAGCTCATACTGACCGTCGTTACGCTTCACTTGACGACTCAGTCATTCCAGATGCTGAAAACTTGAAAGTGACTTTTGGAACGTGCCCTTCCATTCTGGGAAGATAAAATCGCTCCAGCTCTTAAAGATGGTAAAAAAACGTATTCGTAGGTGCACACGGTAACTCAATCCGTGCCCTTGTTAAAACACATCAAACAATTGTCAGATGACGAAATCATGGACGTGAAAATCCCTAACTTCCCACCATTGGTATTCGAATTTGACGAAAAAAATTGAACGTAGTTTCTGAATACTACCTTGGTAAAATAATGAACTATAAAGCCTAGGATGATTCCTAGGCTTTTTTTATTTTTTTAAAAATAGGTGAAAATGTATAGTATGATTTAACTTGTCAAAGCTAGGATAATTGTTATAATAGATAATATGGAGGCTTTATGGCAATAAAAAAAGCAAGTTTAGCCTGTGCGGTTTGTGGCTCTAGAAATTACTCGATTAAAATCAGTGGAACTCCAAAACTGACTCGCTTAGAAGTAAATAAATTTTTGTAAAGCATTGTGGCAAATACACTACACACAGAGAAACGAGATAGGAGAATATAATGGGATTTTATTAAGGATATTTTTAAGCTTCTTAGAAACACAACTTGGCCGACTCGTAAAGAAAGTTGGATAGATTTTAGATCTATTATGGAATATACTGCTTTCTTTGTCGTCATTATATATATATTCGATCAATTAATCGTTAGCGGATTAATCCGATTTATTAATATTTTTTTAGAAAACAGTATAATTTATTTGGATAAAACAAGTTTCGCTGTTACGAAAGGAAAAAAGATGGATAGTTTTGATAAAGGATGGTTTGTCCTACAAACATATTCTGGTTATGAAAATAAAGTAAAAGAAAATCTCTTGCAACGTGCGCAAACATACAATATGTTAGATAACATTTTGCGGGTTGAAATTCCAACTCAAACTGTACAAGTTGAAAAAAACGGGAAGAAAAAAGAAGTTGAAGAAAATCGATTCCCAGGGTATGTCCTTGTAGAAATGGTCATGACTGATGAAGCTTGGTTTGTAGTTCGTAATACTCCAAACGTTACAGGATTTGTCGGCTCACATGGGAACAGATCTAAACCAACTCCACTTTTGGAACAAGAAATCAGAGATATCTTGGTATCAATGGGACAAACGGTTCAAGAGTTCGATATCAATGTTGAAGTTGGTCAAACAGTTCGAATCATTGATGGTGCTTTTACTGATTACACAGGAAAAAAATTACTGAAATTGATAATAACAAAGTGAAAATGATTATTTCAATGTTTGGTAATGATACAGTAGCAGAAGTAAACTTGAAATCAAATTGCTGAATTGTAATATCAGTTACCGATTCTACTTATGAATCTAGAATCCTGTCAACTAATTTTTTTAAAAAAACTAGTTGACAAGGTCTAAAAAGTAGGTATAATAGAAAGAGTTGACAAGCTCAGGGTCCGTTGGTCAAGGGGTTAAGACACCGCCTTTTCACGGCGGTAACACGGGTTCGAATCCCGTACGGACTATGGGTGTATCGCAGTTAAGGTTGATAGGATATAAAAAAGTTAAAAAAACCTGTTGACAGAGAAAAACGACTGTGATATACTAATATAGTTGTCGCTCGATGAGAACGAGAGACAAAGACCTTTGAAAACTGAACAAGACGAACCAATGTGCAGGGCACTATAACTTAAGGTTATAGTACTGAACAATGAAAAAACAATAAATCTGTCAGTGACAGAAATGAGTGAGAACTCAAACTTTTAATGAGAGTTTGATCCTGGCTCAGGACGAACGCTGGCGGCGTGCCTAATACATGCAAGTAGAACGCTGAAGGAAGGAGCTTGCTCTCTCCGGATGAGTTGCGAACGGGTGAGTAACGCGTAGGTAACCTGCCTGGTAGCGGGGGATAACTATTGGAAACGATAGCTAATACCGCATAACAGTAGATATCGCATGATAGCTGCTTGAAAGGTGCAATTGCATCACTACCAGATGGACCTGCGTTGTATTAGCTAGTTGGTGAGGTAACGGCTCACCAAGGCAACGATACATAGCCGACCTGAGAGGGTGATCGGCCACACTGGGACTGAGACACGGCCCAGACTCCTACGGGAGGCAGCAGTAGGGAATCTTCGGCAATGGACGGAAGTCTGACCGAGCAACGCCGCGTGAGTGAAGAAGGTTTTCGGATCGTAAAGCTCTGTTGTAAGAGAAGAACGAGTGTGAGAGTGGAAAGTTCACACTGTGACGGTATCTTACCAGAAAGGGACGGCTAACTACGTGCCAGCAGCCGCGGTAATACGTAGGTCCCGAGCGTTGTCCGGATTTATTGGGCGTAAAGCGAGCGCAGGCGGTTAGATAAGTCTGAAGTTAAAGGCTGTGGCTTAACCATAGTACGCTTTGGAAACTGTTTAACTTGAGTGCAAGAGGGGAGAGTGGAATTCCATGTGTAGCGGTGAAATGCGTAGATATATGGAGGAACACCGGTGGCGAAAGCGGCTCTCTGGCTTGTAACTGACGCTGAGGCTCGAAAGCGTGGGGAGCAAACAGGATTAGATACCCTGGTAGTCCACGCCGTAAACGATGAGTGCTAGGTGTTAGACCCTTTCCGGGGTTTAGTGCCGTAGCTAACGCATTAAGCACTCCGCCTGGGGAGTACGACCGCAAGGTTGAAACTCAAAGGAATTGACGGGGGCCCGCACAAGCGGTGGAGCATGTGGTTTAATTCGAAGCAACGCGAAGAACCTTACCAGGTCTTGACATCCCTCTGACCGCTCTAGAGATAGAGCTTTTCCTTCGGGACAGAGGTGACAGGTGGTGCATGGTTGTCGTCAGCTCGTGTCGTGAGATGTTGGGTTAAGTCCCGCAACGAGCGCAACCCCTATTGTTAGTTGCCATCATTCAGTTGGGCACTCTAGCGAGACTGCCGGTAATAAACCGGAGGAAGGTGGGGATGACGTCAAATCATCATGCCCCTTATGACCTGGGCTACACACGTGCTACAATGGCTGGTACAACGAGTCGCAAGTCGGTGACGGCAAGCTAATCTCTTAAAGCCAGTCTCAGTTCGGATTGTAGGCTGCAACTCGCCTACATGAAGTCGGAATCGCTAGTAATCGCGGATCAGCACGCCGCGGTGAATACGTTCCCGGGCCTTGTACACACCGCCCGTCACACCACGAGAGTTTGTAACACCCGAAGTCGGTGAGGTAACCATTTGGAGCCAGCCGCCTAAGGTGGGATAGATGATTGGGGTGAAGTCGTAACAAGGTAGCCGTATCGGAAGGTGCGGCTGGATCACCTCCTTTCTAAGGATAAGGAATGCACATTGGTCTTGTTTAGTCTTGAGAGGTCTTGTGGGGCCTTAGCTCAGCTGGGAGAGCGCCTGCTTTGCACGCAGGAGGTCAGCGGTTCGATCCCGCTAGGCTCCATTGGTGAGAGATCACCAAGTAATGCACATTGAAAAATTGAATATCTATATCAAATAGTAACAAGAAAATAAACCGAAAAACGCTGTAGTATTAATAAGAGTTTATGACTGAAAGGTCAGAAAAAAATAAGGTTAAGTTAATAAGGGCGCACGGTGGATGCCTTGGCACTAGGAGCCGAAGAAGGACGTGACAAACGACGATATGCCTTGGGTAGCTGTAAGTAAGCGATGATCCAGGGATTTCCGAATGGGGGAACCCAACAGGTACTACCTGTTACCCATATCTGTTAAGGATATGAGGAGGAAGACGCAGTGAACTGAAACATCTAAGTAGCTGCAGGAAGAGAAAGCAAAAGCGATTGCCTTAGTAGCGGCGAGCGAAACGGCAGGAGGGCAAACCGAAGAGTTTACTCTTCGGGGTTGTAGGACTGCAATGTGGACTCAAAGATTATAGAAGAATGACATGGGAAGGTCAGCCAAAGAGAGTGAGAGCCTCGTATTTTAAATAGTCTTTGTACCTAGCAGTATCCTGAGTACGGCGGGACACGTGAAATCCCGTCGGAATCTGGGAGGACCATCTCCCAACCCTAAATACTCCCTAGTGACCGATAGTGAACCAGTACCGTGAGGGAAAGGTGAAAAGCACCCCGGGAGGGGAGTGAAATAGAACCTGAAACCGTGTGCCTACAACAAGTTCGAGCCCGTTAATGGGTGAGAGCGTGCCTTTTGTAGAATGAACCGGCGAGTTACGATATGATGCGAGGTTAAGTTGAAGAGACGGAGCCGTAGGGAAACCGAGTCTGAATAGGGCGTCTTAGTATTATGTCGTAGACCCGAAACCATGTGACCTACCCATGAGCAGGTTGAAGGTGCGGTAAGACGCACTGGAGGACCGAACCAGGGCACGTTGAAAAAGTGCTTGGATGACTTGTGGGTAGCGGAGAAATTCCAAACGAACTTGGAGATAGCTGGTTCTCTCCGAAATAGCTTTTAGGGCTAGCGTCGACATCAAGATTCTTGGAGGTAGAGCACTGTTTGGGTGAGGGGTCCATCCCGGATTACCAATCTCAGATAAACTCCGAATGCCAATGAATTATGGTCGGCAGTCAGACTGCGAGTGCTAAGATCCGTAGTCGAAAGGGAAACAGCCCAGACCACCAGCTAAGGTCCCAAAATAATTGTTAAGTGGAAAAGGATGTGGGGTTGCACAGACAACTAGGATGTTAGCTTAGAAGCAGCTATTCATTCAAAGAGTGCGTAATAGCTCACTAGTCGAGTGACCCTGCGCCGAAAATGTACCGGGGCTAAAACAATTTACCGAAGCTGTGGATACCTTTATAGGTATGGTAGGAGAGCGTTCTATGTGTGGCGAAGGTGTACCGTGAGGAGCGCTGGAACGCATAGAAGTGAGAATGCCGGTATGAGTAGCGAAAGACAGGTGAGAATCCTGTCCACCGTAAGACTAAGGTTTCCAGGGGAAGGCTCGTCCGCCCTGGGTTAGTCGGGACCTAAGGAGAGACCGAAAGGTGTATCCGATGGACAACAGGTTGATATTCCTGTACTAGAGTATGTAGTGATGGAGGGACGCAGTAGGCTAACTAAAGCAGACGATTGGAAGTGTCTGTCTAAGCAGTGAGGTGTGAATTGAGTTAAATGCTTAGTTCTATAACATTGAGCTGTGATGGGGAGCGAAGTTTAGTAGCGAAGTTAGTGATGTCACACTGCCAAGAAAAGCTTCTAGCGTTTAAACATACTCTACCCGTACCGCAAACCGACACAGGTAGTCGAGGCGAGTAGCCTCAGGTGAGCGAGAGAACTCTCGTTAAGGAACTCGGCAAAATGACCCCGTAACTTCGGGAGAAGGGGTGCTGACTTTAAGTCAGCCGCAGTGAATAGGCCCAAGCAACTGTTTATCAAAAAAACACAGCTCTCTGCTAAATCGTAAGATGATGTATAGGGGGTGACGCCTGCCCGGTGCTGGAAGGTTAAGAGGAGTGCTTAGCGTAAGCGAAGGTATGAATTGAAGCCCCAGTAAACGGCGGCCGTAACTATAACGGTCCTAAGGTAGCGAAATTCCTTGTCGGGTAAGTTCCGACCCGCACGAAAAGGCGTAATGATTTGGGCACTGTCTCAACGAGAGACTCGGTGAAATTTTTAGTACCTGTGAAGATGCAGGTTACCCGCGACAGGACGGAAAGACCCCATGGAGCTTTACTGCAGTTTGATATTGAGTGTCTGTACCACATGTACAGGATAGGTAGGAGTCTATGAATTCGGGACGCCAGTTTCGAAGGAGACGATGTTGGGATACTACCCTTGTGTTATGGCCACTCTAACCCGGATAGGTGATCCCTATCGGAGACAGTGTCTGACGGGCAGTTTGACTGGGGCGGTCGCCTCCTAAAAGGTAACGGAGGCGCCCAAAGGTTCCCTCAGAATGGTTGGAAATCATTCGCAGAGTGTAAAGGTATAAGGGAGCTTGACTGCGAGAGCTACAACTCGAGCAGGGACGAAAGTCGGGCTTAGTGATCCGGTGGTTCCGTATGGAAGGGCCATCGCTCAACGGATAAAAAGCTACCCTGGGGATAACAGGCTTATCTCCCCAAGAGTTCACATCGACGGGGAGGTTTGGCACCTCGATGTCGGCTCGTCGCATCCTGGGGCTGTAGTCGGTCCCAAGGGTTGGGCTGTTCGCCCATTAAAGCGGCACGCGAGCTGGGTTCAGAACGTCGTGAGACAGTTCGGTCCCTATCCGTCGCGGGCGTAGGAAATTTGAGAGGATCTGCTCCTAGTACGAGAGGACCAGAGTGGACTTACCGCTGGTGTACCAGTTGTCTTGCCAAAGGCATCGCTGGGTAGCTATGTAGGGAAGGGATAAACGCTGAAAGCATCTAAGTGTGAAACCCACCTCAAGATGAGATTTCCCATGATTTTATATCAGTAAGAGCCCTGAGAGATGATCAGGTAGATAGGTTAGAAGTGGAAGTGTGGCGACACATGTAGCGGACTAATACTAATAGCTCGAGGACTTATCCAAAGTAACTGAGAATATGAAAGCGAAAGGTTTTCTTGATATTTGATAGATATTCAATTTTGAGTATGTATGACTCAGAGTTAAGTGACGATAGCCTAGGAGATACACCTGTACCCATGCCGAACACAGAAGTTAAGCCCTAGAACGCCGGAAGTAGTTGGGGGTTGCCCCCTGTGAGATATGGAAGTCGCTTAGCTCTAGGGAGTTTAGCTTAGTTGTAATTGAGAGGAAATCGAAATTACAATCGACGGATGAGAGAAATGAAGTTTTCTGACCGTTGGCTGAGCTAGACTCCACCCTTTGGGAGTTTAGCTCAGCTGGGAGAGCATCTGCCTTACAAGCAGAGGGTCAGCGGTTCGATCCCGTTAACTCCCATAGGTCCCGTAGTGTAGCGGTTATCACGTCGCCCTGTCACGGCGAAGATCGCGGGTTCGATTCCCGTCGGGACCGTAATAACGAAAGTTATTTGACTCGTTAGCTCAGTTGGTAGAGCAATTGACTTTTAATCAATGGGTCACTGGTTCGAGCCCAGTACGGGTCATCATTGCGGGTTTGGCGGAATTGGCAGACGCACCAGATTTAGGATCTGGCGCTTAACGGCGTGGGGGTTCAAGTCCCTTAACCCGCATTATAGAAATTAGCCGGCTTAGCTCAGTTGGTAGAGCATCTGATTTGTAATCAGAGGGTCGCGTGTTCAAGTCATGTAGCCGGCATTTTTTTTAAGTTAAATCAGAGTCAATGCGAACGTAGTTCAGTGGTAGAACACCACCTTGCCAAGGTGGGGGTCGCGGGTTCGAATCCCGTCGTTCGCTTAGAGAGGCCGGGGTGGCGGAACTGGCAGACGCACAGGACTTAAAATCCTGCGATTGGTAACGATCGTACCGGTTCGATTCCGGTCCTCGGCATAAATGAGCACCCTTAGCTCAACTGGATAGAGTACCTGACTACGAATCAGGCGGTTAGAGGTTCGACTCCTCTAGGGTGCATTAAACATTTAACTTCGGGAAGTAGCTCAGCTTGGTAGAGTACTTGGTTTGGGACCAAGGTGTCGCAGGTTCGAATCCTGTCTTCCCGATTAATGGCGGTGTAGCTCAGCTGGCTAGAGCGTCCGGTTCATACCCGGGAGGTCGGGGGTTCGATCCCCTTCGCCGCTATAATGATCTTGTTGGACCTTTAGCTCAGCTGGTTAGAGCTCTCGGCTCATAACCGAGTGGTCGTAGGTTCAAGTCCTACAAGGTCCATTGTAATGATGGAGGATTACCCAAGTCCGGCTGAAGGGAACGGTCTTGAAAACCGTCAGGCGTGTAAAAGCGTGCGTGGGTTCGAATCCCACATCCTCCTTTATTTATTATTAACGCGGGATGGAGCAGCTCGGTAGCTCGTCGGGCTCATAACCCGAAGGTCGTAGGTTCAAATCCTGCTCCCGCAATATTTGGCTCGGTAGCTCAGTTGGTAGAGCAATGGATTGAAGCTCCATGTGTCGGCGGTTCGATTCCGTCTCGCGCCATTTTTTTGAATAAGATACTATGCGGGTGTAGTTTAGTGGTAAAACTACAGCCTTCCAGCTGTTGTCGCGAGTTCGATTCTCGTCACCCGCTTTGAACTTTGTTCAAGTACCAAGTTTTTTTACTTGGGCGCGTAGCTCAGGTGGTTAGAGCGCACGCCTGATAAGCGTGAGGTCGGTGGTTCGAGTCCACTCGTGCCCATTAATAGGAGAATTACTCAAGAGGCTGAAGAGGACGGTTTGCTAAATCGTTAGGTCGGGTAACCGGCGCAAGGGTTCGAATCCCTTATTCTCCGTAATTAAAGAGCTGTATAGCTCTTTTTTTATTGTCTTAGTCTTATATTATTTTTTAAAACTGTCAAACATTTGATATGATGTAAGTGAAATCACTCCAATACTTAGTTAACTACAAAGGAGTTCGTTATAGAATCTAAGAAGTTTTTAGGTATCTTGCTAGTTCTTTTTCATAAGTCTTTTTTTATGTTTGGCTGTAGTAGTCAAAGTTCCGAAAATTCAGGTCAGGATCTTAGTTTATCAACAACTGTCAATCAATCAAATACTAATGAACTAACATCCGTAGAGTCTAAGAAAAATTTTAAAGAATTCTACAAGCCTGTTTTTTTGATAATTATCAAAAAAATTCTTTCTACACCGAAGGATGTTAATGCAATCGCTGATCTTTATAAGAGTTTACAAGGGGCTGAACGCCCTATCAATAGTTGGTCAGTTGAAAATGCGGTTTATCAAGCTGATAAGATGAGTTTTGCCTATGCGGTTCTTAATAAAGATTGTGTGGAGGAATTGTTAATTGGCGTTGAGCAATCTAATGGTGATTATTTTCTTTCGGGTCTTTATTATCTTGTAAATGAGAAACCGATACTTTTAGCAGAAGGCTTTGTAGCAGGTCATGGTGGGGCTAGAAATTCTATGAATATCTATAATGATGGAGATATCTTAGAATTAAGCTGGTCATCTGGTACAGGTGAAGGTAGGGGAGTACTTTATCATCTAAATTCTAGCCAGCAAGTAGCAAGTAAAGTTCAGGAACAGGACATTCGTGTACGAAGTAACAAAAGTTTGCATTCTGACTTTGGTAAAGCAGAGGCAGAATTAATGAATTTCAAGCAACTAGATTGGCAGAAATTTGAAAACTCTACTAGTACTACCATTTCGGGAGAAAATCAAAAAGCTCCTTGGAATGCCAACAAATCTGCTAAATTAGAAGCTTTTATTAAAGGCTGGGGAGAAAGACTTGGTCAAACTAATTACAAAAAAGGAATTGCTGGAGGAGATGTCGGTGCAGATAATATCTATACCTTTGGTGATGGGCCGAGTGAAAAAATAAATGCGGAATACTCGGAGAATGGGTTAGGAACTGCTAAGTATTGTATTGTAGAGCGCTATAGTAATTGGGATAAATACCCGGATGTGCATAGCTATTACTTTGCGATAACCAATACAGGAGAAGCGATTGTTTTTCATTCACCAACGACAAATGGTGGAATCATGTACTTAAAACCGACAGAAAATACAGAAATCCAAGCAGAGTTTAAACGCTTTGGTTGAAGAAGAGTAAAAAAAAATGAAGAGTTTGGTCTTTGACTAGAGCTCTTTTTTTATAAAAATCTCTTTCTATCATTTTTTTATATTCTTTTGAGTATTTAATGGTATACTAGTGTTACATAAAGATAGTAAAAGTATTATTTGATGATGACTTTAATTTCAGGAGAATATGATCATGACAAAAAGTGTGAAAGTTTTCATAGTATTTTACTATAGATTTGTTCTATTTTATAGTTATTTTTATATCTTTTTGGGTGTTCATCAAATTGTTGGTCGAGGAATTTCAAACAGTTAATATTTTTTTGATTACGCTTTTCAGCTTTCATCAAACACAGTTAGTGTATTTCCTTCTTTTATTGCTTTTACTTGGTATCGGCATACATTTTTCTTTTGTCCTTGGAAATTTTCTATATCTACACAGGATGGTATTTATCTTAGAAGATTAGCTTTTATTTGTTCCTTGGAGTGATATTAGTGGAGTTTCGCATGTTTGGATTAACAAGGCGAGTAATTTTTACTAGTGGGATTAATTTTTTATAACAATAAATGTTTAGTTTTTTATCGTCATGATTACAAGCCAATTTGTATCTATAATATTTCTTTATTAGCCTTTATTTGCTGTCAAACTCTTTAATCCTCAGATTAAGACGAATATCTTATCAGCTAGTTTTTGCTACGGGATTTAATATTCTATTGAATACATCAATTTGTCTTTTTATCTTTACTTTCTTGACTTTAAAAACTCTTAGTTTTTAGTTCTTTTTTTACTTTTTTTGCTTACTCTATTTTTATAAAAAAATTTTTTATCATTCCTTTATGGTTGGTTTATAGTCAAAAATTCTAAGTATGGTCCTTATCTGGGACATAGTAATTTCTTTAAGAGGAAATGCTTCAGATGTGATTCATGTTTAATTTTATAAAAATGATGACTTTCTACTTTTTTTGGTAGGAAGTTTTTTTATTATTTCTATATCGAAATAGTTGACAGATGTAACAAGAGAGTTACAATGACTTTTGAAAGTTTCGATATAGAACAAAAAAAGGAGACAAAATGGACAAGATGTTAGGGAGGGCTACCAAGCTCTACAGATTCGATTGTTGAAATGGGCGTATCTTTCAAAAAAAGCTCTTGAGCAAGGAACCAGATGCTCAATACAGAAGTGAACAGGGAAAAATTTTTAACGATTTTTGTGGAAGCAAGAGTTAGGGGTGTGCTACTGCGACCGATATCGCTCTTGCGACAGGGTCTAGCCAATAATACATTGACCAGTATGGTTAAGAAATTGGAAGAACAAGGTTTGGTCACGATTCAACCTTGCACGCAGGATAAAAGGAAAAAATATATCTCTTTGACAGAACTTCGGTTGGGCACAAAAAGAAATTGGAGACCGTGTCAGCAAAGAACTGGGAGAGATTTTTTTATCAAGGTTTTTTTCGGATCAAGAAATCCGAGAATTTGAAGCTTATCAAGAGCGTATTATCTCAAATCTAAAAGCTAAAGAAAATGACATCTAGGGAAAGGAAGTAACAGTTATGATCGGAATTACAGGTGTAACAGGGAAACTTAGGCTCCTATGTGGCTGATCTTGTCGATAAAAAAAGGAATCGCTTTCAGTCCATCTAGCACGAAGTCCAGAGCGTGCTAAAAGTTTACGCGTCTGCGGAGATCCGTAGAATAGTGTATGCCAATACTCCAGAAGTGGTTGAGGCTTTAAAGGGTATCGATATCTTGTTAATGGTTTCTGCTCGGGAAAATCCAGAGCGTGTCAAGGAGCACAAGGAGTTTTTAGATGCTGCAAAAGCTAGCAGGGGTAGAGCATATCGTTTATACCTCCTTTTATGGGGCAGATGAGAAGGCAACTTTTCACCTTGTCTCGAGATCATGCCCAGACAGAAGCCTATATCAAGGAGTTAGGGTTCACCTATACTTTTTTGAGAGATAATTTTTATTTGGACTTCTTGATTGATATTGCACTTGAAAATGGAGAAATTCGTGGTCCGGCCGGCAGTGGTCTTGTGTCAGCTGTTGCTCGTAAGGACACATCTAGGGTTGCAGCAGAGATTCTTTTAAATCCTAAGGAGTGGGAAAATCAAAGCCTGAATTTGACAGGGACCAGAGGATCTTTTCCATGGAAGAAATCGTAGCGCTTCTCTCAAAGGAGACCGGTAAGGACATCACGTATATAGATGAATCAGTAGAAGAAGCCTATGAGTCACGAAAAAAATGGCCAGCACAAACTTGGGAGTACGATGCTTGGGTCAGTACCTATACAGCTATTAAAGCTGGTGAACAGGCTGGGGTTTCAACAGATATCGAAAAAGTCCTAGGGCATCCAGCAAGCAGCCTTTTGGATATTCTTAGAGATAGAAAACTTATTGAGGAAAAAAATGATTGAATACAAACATGTAGCCTTGCGCTACACGGATAAAAAAATATTTTTAAAAAGATGTCAATCTCCGCATTGAAAATGGAGAATTCATGGTACTAGTGGGTCCTTCAGGATCTGGGAAAGACCACCATGATTAAGATGATTAACCGTCTTTTTGGAGCCGACAGATGGTAATATCTACATGGATGGGAAACGCATCAAGGACTATGATGAACGGGAGTTACGTCTCAGTACCGGCTATGTCCTTCAAGCCATTGCCCTATTTCCTAACTTGACGGTTGCGGAAAATATAGCTCTCATTCCTGAGATGAAGGGCTGGAGCAAGGAGCAAATCGCTTCTAAAACAGAAGAACTTTTGAACAAGGTAGGCCTGCCTGCTGCAGAGTATGCTCATCGGTTACCAAACGAGTTATCTGGTGGGGAGCAACAGCGGATTGGCATTGTACGAGCCATTATTGGGGAACCAAAAATTCTATTGATGGACGAGCCTTTTTCAGCCTTGGATGCCATCTCTCGCAAGCAGTTGCAGGCTCTCACCAAAAGATTTGCACAAGGAGTTCGGTATGACGACCATCTTCGTAACTCATGATACGGATGAGGCTTTAAAATTAGGGGATCGAATTGCAGTTTTGCAGGATGGAGAAATTCGCCAGGTGGCAGATCCTGAAACAATTTTACAAGCGCCTGCAACAGATTTTGTAGCAAACTTGTTTGGAGGTAGCCTTGATGTCTAATTTGATTTCAACCTTTCAAGAGCGATTTAGTGAATGGGTAACTGCTCTGGGCAACACTTACAATTGTCTCTTTTTGACCTTATTGGTTGCTATTTTTTTCTGACCATTCCCACTTGCGGTTTATCTAAATAGCCACAAAAAAAGCGGCGAACTGGGTGCTACAAGTTGCGGGTATCTTCCAGACCATTCCCTCAATGGCTTTGTTGGGGTCTCTTTATTCCTTTCATGGGGATTGGAACCTTACCAGCCCTCACAGCTCTTGTCATTTACGCTATTTTTCCCGATTTTTAGAAAATACGATTACAGCCCTTGAACGGCATTGATCCTAGTCTTGAGGAGGCAGGGATTGCTTTTGGGAATGACCAAGTGGGAGCGACTCAAGAAGTTTGAAATTCCACTTGCCATGCCTGTCATTGTATCGGGGGTTCGTACAGCAACTGTTATGATCATTGGGACAGCGACTCTAGCCGCTCTTGTGGGAGCTGGAGGATTGGGCTCCTTTATCCTTTTGGGAATTGATCGTCGGAATGCTAGTCTCATTTTTAATCGGTGCAATCTCATCAGCCATCTTTGGCCATTCTCTTTAATGTTATTCTCAAATGGTTGGAAAAAGCAAAGTTACGTACGATTGTTGCTGCCTTTGCGGTGATGCTCCTTGGTTTGGGAGCGAGTTATGCTCTAAGCATGATTCCTCAGAAAGAAAAAGAAAATCTGGTTATAGCTGGGAAGTTGGGACCTGAACCTGAGATTCTCATGAATATGTATAAACTTCTCATCGAGGAAAAATACGGATATGACGGTGACGGTCAAACCCTAACTTTTGGGAAGACAGACTTTCTTTATCAAGCGCTGAAAAAAAGGGGACATTGATATCTATCCAGAATTTTCTGGAACAGTGACAGAGAGTCTCCTCCAACCATCTCCACAAATTGGGCATGACCCAGAAAAGGTTTACGAGGTGGCTCGTGACGGCATTGCCAAACAGGATCAACTAGCCTTTCTTAAACCTATGGCTTATCAAAATACTTATGCTATAGCAGTTCCCAAAAAAATTGCGCAAGAATATGGGCTTAAGACGATTTCAGACTTGAAAAAAGTAGAAGGACAGCTCAAGGCTGGATTCACTCTAGAGTTTAATGACCGTGAGGATGGAAACAAGGGCTTGCAGTCTGTTTATGGATTAAATCTCAATGTAGCAACCATGGAGCCAGCTCTTCGCTACCAAGCTATCCAGTCAGGTGACATTCAAATTACAGATGCTTACTCAACAGATGCTGAAATTGCTCGTTATGATTTAGTGGTTTGGAGGATGATAAACAACTCTTCCCTCCATACCAAGGTGCACCACTCATGAAAGCTGAATTACTCGAAAAACATCCTGAGTTGGAAGCTGTTCTTAATAAACTAGCTGGTAAAATTACCGAGAGCCAGATGAGTCAGATGAACTATCAAGTCGGAGTAGAAGGCAAGCCAGCAGAACAAGTAGCCAAGGAATTTCTGCAAGAACAAGGTTTGTTGAAGAAATAACTTGAAAATGCTGAACTCAACTCCATTAAACGACTATATAGAAGAATGCTCAGATAATTTTATCTGGGCTTTTTTGATGTTAGAGTTACTGAATGTCATTAAAAATGGAAAGGAAGAGAAAATTTTACTGTAAATACACTTGACTATTCACAAAATAGGTGTATAATGTGTTGTGAACTACTTAATAAATAAGGATTTCTAGCTCATGTCGACTAAGGATGGAAATCTTGTGTATAGACAGTTCAGTAGATATATAATAGAGCGTTGCGTCCGAAAGTCATTCCTGACACGGCTCTTTAAAAACAAAAGGAGAAGATTATGAAAACAAAACCGATTCATCGTACCAGTATGTGGAAATTTAAGTTAAATGCTGCCACCATGACTTTGATTCCCGCTGCCGTAGGGATTAACTATGTTGCCAAAGCCTTGGCGGAGGGGTTAAAGTTGCCCGTTTGGCTGGGGTCTTTGGGAACCTTTCTTGCCAGCATGTTGGCTGGGCCGGTTGCCGGTGCCATCAGTGGTTTCATCAATAACGTGATCTATGGGCTGACCTTATCGCCAATTTCAACCGTGTATGCGATTACCAGCATCGGAATTGGGATTGCTGTCGGAGTTTTGCACGCCAATGGGTGGTTCTCGTCAGCGCGACGAGTATTTGTTTCTGCTATTATTATTGCCATCGTTTCAGCTGTCATTTCAACGCCCACTCAACGTCATCTTTTTGGGGTGGTCAGACCGGTATCGCTTTGGGGTGACTCATTGTTTGCGGTAATGGTCGCCAATCATGTACCAGTGTGGCTGGCCTCATTTATCGATGAGTTTGTCTTGGATATTTTGGATAAAGTCTGCGTGGCCTACCTGGCATTCTTCATCTATCGTCAGCTGCCGAAGCGGATGGTGCACTTCTTTAGCGATGATAAATGATGACTGATCAAACATTGAATTCTGGAGCGCCACGGGTCAAGCTCAAGTGGTACCAGGTGATCGATCCGATTACTAAGCTCTTGTTCATCTTGGACATGACGTTGTTGAGCTTTGCCAGTATGAATTTATTGCTTCAGGCCGGATTAATTCTAGTCGCAACACTGCTATTGTTATTTTCCAAATTGAGCTTTACCATCTTTAAGGCGCTGGGATTCAGCCTGTTTCTGATTTGCACCATGCTGATCATCCAGGGTTATTTTACAGTCGGAATCAAACTGTGCTGTTTTTCTGTGCTTTGGGGTGTCGTTCTACAAAGAAGGCATGATTTACGCCACCACTCTGGGTTGTCGAGTATTGGTGATTATTTTGACCAGTGGCTTTTTTATGGTGACCACGAGTATTTCAGAAAACGCGGCCTATTTGGAACTGTCCGGATTGTCTTATAAAACCGTCTACGTTCTGATGTCGGTGTGTTATATTTTGCCGGAAATGATGCGCAATATGCGGAAAATCCAGCAGGCACAAAAAGTTCGCGGAACCAATCCGCAAAAAACGTTGATTCAGAAATTAAAATCAGTCCTGCCGGTTCTAATTCCATTGGTGATTAAGACCTTGGATCAATCGATGACGCGGTCGATTTCTCTCCAACTGAGAGGTTTTGATAATCTCAACCGGACTGTCAGAACCTCCCAGCGCGTGTATCGCCTGTCGCGGACGCTGCACATTGGTCTGACTGGATTGGCAATTTTATTGATTGGGTGGAAGATATGGACGAAGATAAACGGATTGTAATTGAAAATTTGACTACCCGTTATCCGGGTACTGAGCAACCACAACTGCGTCAGATTAACGCGGAGGTTCATACCGGCCAGGTGGTTGGGATTATCGGGAATAGCCACCCGGCAAATCGACTTTGTGCCATGTGCTAGCAGGGGTCATTCCCAAAATTGTGTCTGCTGAGATTGAGGGCGACTGGCACATGTTTGGCCAGCGAGTGTCCGACAATTGGCCCGTTTATAATGCCATGAATGGAGTTGTACTGCAAAATCCAGCTGGCCAACTAAGCGGGTTGGCAGACACGGTTGCCGATGAAATCGCCTTTGACTTGATTAATCAGGGAATGGCTGAAGGACTGATTCAAAAACGGGTTGAAGAAGTTGCCACGCAAATGGGGCTGATTGAACAGTTGAATTTGCGTCCCGAGAGCCTTTCCGGTGGTCAGAGCCAGCGGTTGGCAATTGCCACGGCGATTGCGGCTAACCCGGCTGTTTTGATTATGGATGATCCGACCAGTCAGATGGATCCCCTTGGCCGCCGACAATTTTTCCAATGGCTGGCCCAAGTCAAAGAGACGACTGTCTTCATTGTCACCAGTGAAATTGACGATTTGTGCGAAGTCGCCGACGTTGTGTGGGTGCTGCACGAAGGTCAAATGGTAGCCCAGGGTAGGCCGGGTGAGGTGTTTAATCATTTGGCAGCTGACTGGCAGATTCCAGCCCCGACAATCCAGCAACTTGCTCAAAAAATGGATTGGCACTTGGCTGATGGCCGGTATCCGGTGAATGACGCTGATCTGAAGGAGGTTCGTTATGCCCACAATTGAACTGAACCACCTGACGTTCACTTATCCGGAACGGTCCTTTAGCTTGGATGTTGAAGACAAACACTTCGCCGATCCGATGGTGGCGATTGTCGGCCAAAATGGTGCCGGCAAATCAACGCTCTTCAAATTGTTGACGGGCTTGCTGACACCACAAACCGGTGTGATTAAGATCGATGGAGAAAATTTTAATGATCTTAAACCAGTCGAAAAGTTACTGAAGGTTGGGATTACTTTTCAGAATCCTGACGATCAGCTTTTCAACCCGACCGTTCAACGAGAGGTGGAGTGGAGTGTCGCGCAGGTCATGGATGACCACGACACGATTACGAGGCGGGCTTTAGCGGCTCTCAAAAAGAGTTGGCTTGGATGATAAAAACAGCTGAAAGTCCATATGACCTGTCATTATCGGAACGCAAGCTGTTGAGCGTTGCCACAGTTTTTGGCAGTGGATCCGGCGATTTATTTATTTGATGAGCCGATGATGTCGCTTGATTGGGAAAGCCGGCGCAAGTTGACCGCAATTTTCCATCAGTTGGCTGATTCGGGCCACCTAGTTGTGACCATCACCCATGACATGGATTGGGTCGCCGCCGAGTTTGAGTCGGTGTATGTTATGGAACACGGGAAGTTTGGCTTCGCCGGTAGTCCACGGGAATTGTTCAGCGATCACGAACTTGTCCAGCGAGTGGGATTACTACCACCGCGGATTATGGACATAGCGGAGTCGCTGGGTGATTCACAGACATATTTATCGGTTAATGATTATTACCAGAAAAATCGAGATGTATAGAAAAAGTCACCTCTGCGGGTTTTCCAGGTTGAAGGATTAACTTCATCTTCTGGCAAGAACTCACATGGGTGACTTTTGTGTTTAATAGGTTCTTTGTCAACTGTAGTGGGTGACGAAAAGCTAACATCTTGAGAGGACCGGATAGGTCCTCTTTTTATGTATGTTCAGAGTGATGAAAACACGCTTCCTAAAGTTAATAAAGTTTCTAAAATCGAACCCCAACCGTTTGACGTCTTTGATCAACTTGTTAGCCGCTTCAAGTTTTGCGTTTGAATAGTCCGTTTCTAGGGCGTTTTTGATGTATTGCTTGTGTCTAAGAAAAGTCCTAAAGACAGTTTGAAAGTAGTGATTGACCTTGCTCCTATTTTCCTCTATCAGCTCAAAGAACTCATCTACTCTCTTCTCCTGAAAGTGAAAAAGCAAGAGCTGATAAAGTGTATAGTAGTCGGTAAGCTCTTCTGAAAAGTCTAGTGTCTTCTCAATGATTTCATGTGGACTTAATGTTTGACGGAAAGTCTTTGAATAAAAAGAGTTGAGAGATAGTTTACGGCTGTCCTTTTGGAAGAGTCGCCAGTGATTTTTCAAGGGTCGATAGGGTAGTGACTTCTTATCGAACTGCCTCATGATTGCAATTCTAGTCTTTAAAAAGGCACGTCCAAGGTGCTGGATAATGTGGAAACAATCAAGACCGATTTTAGCGTTTTGGAAGAGTCTGCGTGCTAGTGGGATATAAGCTCCAGACATATCCATCGTGATAAACTGCACCTTTTAGCGTACTTTCAATGGATACTTCAAAAAGTAGTTTCGAATAGTGGTTTGACGGCGATTATCAAGGATGGTTATGAGTTGGTTGGTCTCATAGTTTTGAGCAACAAAAAGCGAGTTCACCTTTCTTGAAACTAAACTCATCCCAGGAGATAATAGCTGGGAGTTTGTCATAATGTTCCTTGAAAGTAAACTGATCAAGCTTACGATAGACAGTGGACGTCGACACGCGAAGTCTTCTGGCAATATCCGTTAATGACACCTTATCAGTTAGGAGTTGTGCAACCTTTTGTCGGACTAGATTGGAGATTTGGCAGTTTTTTTCTCAACGATTGATGTCTCAGCTACCGTGACTCGTTTACAACTTTTTACACTGAAACCGACGTTTCTTCAGACGTAGTAGTGTAGGCGTTCCAGCTTGTTCGAGAAGAGGGATCTTTAGAGGTTTTTTTGAAAGTCATATTTGATCATCTTTCCATGGCAATGAGGACATAATGGTGCAGGGGAATCGAGTTTTGCTTTGAATCTCGATATGGGTGTCAGTTTCAAAAAAATAAGTGAAATCTTGATATTTTTGGTCTTTAATTCCGATTAATTCTGTGGTATTCTTAATAGGTCTCATAAGTTCTTCCTAATGGTAGTTTCGTCGCTTTTCATTATAGTTCTTATGGGACTTTTTGTCTGCATTCAAAAAGCTCTATAATCTCTACAGTGGTTTTACCCACTACAGAAATTATAGAGCCAATAAATCCAGTTCCTAAGTTTTTTTGCCTTTTTATCATAGCTGATAACGCTGCAACAAGATGAATAAGGACAAAAGCAAGGGCTAAGAAGACTGTGATGATGCTAAAGATGGGATAAAGTGACATAGATGTTTCCTTTCTAAGATATGATTGCCTGAGTGCTATTTTTTATGACTGATTTTATGAAGAATCATAAATGATACTACAAGATTTAAAATAATAACCAATAAGGTAAAAAGAGAGTAACCATAAAGTTTAATTGGAAATTCATTTTTGAGATTGCAAAGAGCAAACAAACTCGTTAAAATGCCCGTCAACAATCCAGGCACATATTTTCGAATAACGACTGTCTGAATCAGATGTCCTAAGACATGGTAGATATAAGCGATTATGATGCTTGCGTAAATGCTATAGTTGTTAAACTGGTAACTAAGATATAGCGACGTCATTAGGATCAGAAATTGCTCTAAGACAATGGCATTGAAAGCAAAGGAGTGTAATAAGATAGGATTCGATTGTTTGGATACTGGATTGATATTTTTTTGACAAAGGATGGCATCCAAACGATTTCTTCCAGTTCGTGAAGCATGAAGAGTGATGGAAATAGAAAGTAAAATTGCACGCTGGTCATTGAAAATACTCCCTTCTAGTTCGAGCCCACTTTTAAAATCTCCAAATAAAATTGTATCACTTCTTGTTCCGTGTAGGACTTGCCTTTTTTCAACCACCAGCTGAGGGTTTCGATGAAATGGCTGACGACCAAGTGTTTGAGGTAAGAGTGAGGGAGAGTTGGATGGGACTTGATGAGTTCGTCGGCTACCATTGGGTAGACATCGTGTTCTAGTTCTTTTCGTAGTTGCCGGATAAAATAATCGTTTTTAGAGAGCAAGAGACTGGTCACATGGTCTTGATTTTTCTTGAAATGCTGAAAGATATGAGCCAGATAGTCTTGTGGTGAGAGGTGTTCAGCACGCTCAAAGAGATGGTGAAAGAGCTTTTGACAGAGTTCATCTAGCAATAATTCCTTACTCTCGTAATGGCTGTAAAAGGTCGAGCGCCCCACATCAGCAAGGTCTATGATTTCCTGAACCGTGATGGTCTCGTAGTCTTTTTGGTTGAGTAATTGTAAAAAAGCAGTATAAATAGCTTTTCGAGTCTTGCTAATGCGACGATCCTGTGCTGTCATATGGACACTTAGAACAAACTGTTCAGTAACGTACACCCTAAATGGTTTGCCCCTATCCTTTCTGTTGTGAATGTTAGATAATGATAATGAACATGATGTTCATGAATCTATTATAACAAAAGGATTAAGGATTATGAAGACAAAACATGCAGTTTGGTTAGCTTTTTTCTTGAATTTGAGTTATGCCATTATTGAGTTTATCGCAGGTGGGATTTTTGGATCCAGTGCAGTCCTTGCGGATTCCATCCACGACTTGGGGGATGCGATCGCGATTGGGATCTCCGCCTTTTTGGAGAGTATTTCCAATCGTGAAGAAGACAGCCACTATACCTTGGGTTACAAGCGCTTTGGCCTTTTAGGGGCTATGGTGACGGCTGTGATTCTCATGACAGGCTCTGTTCTGGTTATTTTGGAAAATATAACGAAACTCTTTCATCCACAACCGGTCAATGATGAGGGAATCCTCTGGCTAGGAATCATTGCTGTTAGCATTAATGTGCTAGCCAGTCTTGTCGTTCATAAAGGAAAAACAAAAAACGAATCCATCCTTAGCCTACACTTTCTGGAAGATACTTTGGGTTGGGTGGCCGTCATCCTAATGGCCATTGTTCTGCGATTTACCGACTGGTATATTCTGGATCCCCTCCTATCCCTTGTAATTTCCTTCTTTATTCTGTCAAAAGCCATTCCACGTTTTTGGAGCACGCTCAAGATTTTCCTCGATGCCGTGCCAGAAGGAGTGGATATCAAGCAAGTAAAGAGTGATTTGGAGCAACTGGACCATGTGGCTAGTATCAATCAGCTAAACCTCTGGACCATGGATGGTTTGGAGAAAAATGCCATTGTCCATGTTTGTCTAGAGCATGTCAACCACATGGAGGTTTGTAAAGAAGCGATTCGAAGCTTACTCAAAGATTGTGGTTTCCAAAATATCACTATTGAGGTTGATGCAGACCTAGAAACTCATCAAGCCCATAAGCGCAATATGAAAGAGATAGAAGCAGTCCAAAACCATGGACATGAACATCATTATTAATGAGATGTAGTATAAATAAGCGAAAACTTGATAAAAAGTGTATACTTAAGGTAGTTACATACAGAGAGGATTGTTTTTATGAAATCAGCAGTTTATAGTAAAGCAGGACAGATTGGTCTTGTTGAAGTGGAACGTCCGCAGATTAAGGAAGCAGATGATGTTATTATCCGTATCGTGAGAACTTGTGTCTGTGGTACGGACTTATGGACATATCGTAATCCTAATATAAAAGAAGGCCGTTTGAACAGTGGTCATGAAGCTATCGGAATTGTCGAAGAAATTGGAGAGGCTATCACGACAGTGAAACCAGGGGATTTTGTCATTGCTCCCATTTACACATGGTTGTGGGGAATGTGATGCCTGTCATGATGGCTTTGATGGAACTTGTGATCGTCATTTGGGTAATAGCAACTGGTCTACTGGTGTTCAAGCAGAGTACATTCGTTTCCATTATGCGAATTGGTCCCTAGTCAAAATTCCTGGGCAACCTTCTGACTATACAGAGGCTATGCTCAAATCTTTCTTAAGTCTAGCAGATGTTATGCCAACAGGTTACCATGCAGCGCGTGTGGCTAATGTGCAAAAAGGTGACAAGGTGGTCGTTATCGGGGATGGTGCTGTGGGTCAATGTGCGGTTATCGCAGCCAAAATGCGTGGTGCATCGCAAATCGTCCTCATGAGTCGCCACCAAGACCGTCAACAGATGGCCTTGGAGTCAGGTGCGACAGCTGTTGTAGCTGAGCGTGGTGAAGAAGGGATTGCCAAGGTCCGTGAAATCCTTGGCGGAGGAGCAGATGCTGCTCTTGAGTGTGTTGGTACTGAGGCTGCTGAGCAAGCGCTCGGTGTCCTTCACAATGGAGGGCGCATGGGATTTGTCGGTGTGCCTCACTACAATAATCGTGCCCTTGGTTCGACCTTTGCCCAAAATATTTCAGTGGCAGGTGGAGCAGCATCAGTTACTACTTATGACAAACAAGTTTTGTTAAAAGCAGTCCTTGACGGTGACATCAATCCAGGACGTGTCTTTACTTCAAGCTATAAACTGAAAGATATCGACCAAGCTTATAAGGATATGGATGAACGCAAGTCTATTAAGTCTATAATTGTGATGGAATAAAAAAGAAAATCCTAATAGAGTATGGAAATCTCTATTAGGATTTTTTATGTTCAGCTATTGTGCTTAATGCAAGGTACTTTCTCTTAAAGTTAGTTTGGTTCCTAGCATGGTCAGACTTGGGATTTTACGGCCGTGAAGGACTTCTCGGTTCAAAATATCCATTCCTGTTCGTCCCATTTCTTCGGTGTAGACTGTGATACTGGAAAGTGGTGGGAACACTTGCTTGGTTAGAATAGTATCATTAAAGGAAATAATGCTGACGCGCTCAGGTATGCTGATATTAGCTTCCTGAAGAGCTCGAAGGGCACCAATTGCCAGGCTATCACTAGCTGCAAAAAAGGCCTGAGGAAGCTTCTCTCCTAATTTTTCGATAGCTTCCTTCATCAAGTCGTATCCAGATTGGGCAGTAAATTGACCTTGGAAAAACGAATTTTTCGTTATAAATTCCTTTTCTTGCGTATAGGATTTAAAAGTAATCTAAACGTTTATCTGCGATGACTTCTTCTTGGTCAGTAGTGGTTTCAAGACCGGATAAGATACCAATCTTCTTAAGTCCGTGGTCTGTAAAGTAATCAACAACCTGTCTAACAGCATTATTAAAATCTGTAATGACACAGGTATGGCCCAAGGCGATGGTGTCACTATCAAGAAAAAAACTAGAGGTTTTTTTGATATTCTTCAAATGAGGCAATCTGTGCTTGGCTAAATTTTCCAATACAAAGGATTCCAATGACTTCTTCACTAAGCGTGAAAAGGTTGATCATTAAAATAGCGCAAAAATCTCGTAATCTAATTCCTGTGCTCTATTTTTCAATTCCTAGTCGAATCTGATAGTAGTAGAGGTCTTCCAACTCTCCCTGTTCACTGACCCATTGAATGATAGCAATCTTTCTGTTTGAGTTTATGAGATTTCACCTGTTTTTAAGATGTTTGGTATAACCTAGTTCTTCAGCGACAGTTAAAAATACGATGTCGGGTTTCTTCTGTGACAGATAGACTCTGATCGCGATTGAGGACACGGGATACAGTTGCGATTGAAACAGAGGCTAGCTGAGCGATATCTTTGAGTGTAGCCATAATTCCCTCCTTTTTAGGTTATTATAGCATATTTTTTTCTTGCTTTTTACTCATAGTTTAGTAAAAATATCGGTAAAAATGTTGACCTAAGCAAAACCCTTGGGTACAATAGAAGAAAACGATTACAAGGTAAACTTTTTTTACCTAGCAAATTGTCAAAGGAGAATTCATATGACACAACATCTTACTGCTGATGCACTTCGCAAGGATTTTTCTTGCTGTTTTTGGTCAAGAAGCAGACCAAACCTTCTTCTCACCAGGCCGCATCAACTTGATTGGGGAACACACTGACTATAACGGTGGGCCATGTTTTTCCCAGCAGCTATCTCACTAGGGAACTTATGGGGCTGCTCGCAAGCGTGATGACCAAGTATTGCGTTTCTACTCAGCTAACTTTGAGGACAAAGGAATTATCGAAGTTCCTCTAGCTGACCTTAAGTTTGAGAAAAGAGCACAACTGGACCAACTATCCCAAAAAGGTGTCCTTCATTTCTTGCAAGAAGCTGGGCATGTGATTGATAAAGGTTTTGATTTTTATGTCTTTTGGGAATATCCCAAATGGTGCTGGCTTTGTCTTCTTCTGCATCCTTGGAACTTTTGACTGGTGTCGTGGCAGAATACCTCTTTGACCTAAAATTGGATCGTCTAGACTTAGTTAAAATCGGAAAACTAACAGAAAATAACTTTATCGGAGTTAACTCTGGTATTATGGACCAATTTGCTATCGGTATGGGGGCAGACCAACGTGCTATTTACCTAGATACTAACACTCTAGAATACGACTTGGTACCACTTGATTTGAAAGACAATGTCGTAGTTATCATGAATACCAACAAACGCCGTGAGCTAGCAGATTCTAAGTACAATGAACGTCGTGCTGAATGTGAAAAAGCAGTGGAAGAACTTCAAGTGGTCTTGGATATCCAAACCTTGGGTGAATTGGATGAGTGGGCTTTTGACGAGTACAGCTACCTGATCAAAGACGCAAATCGTTTGAAACGTGCTCGCCACGCCGTTCTTGAAAACCAACGTACCCTTAAAGCACAAGCAGCTCTTCAAGCAGGAGATTTGGACAAGTTTGGTCGTTTGATGAATGCGTCTCATGTTTCTCTTGAGCATGATTACGAAGTGACTGGCTTGGAATTGGATACCCTTGTTCATACAGCTTGGGCTCAAGAAGGTGTTCTTGGTGCTCGTATGACAGGAGCAGGCTTTGGTGGCTGTGCAATCGCCTTGGTTCAAAAAGATGCGGTTGAGGCCTTTCAAAGAAGCTGTTGGCAAAGCACTACGAAGAAATCGTTGGCTATGCTCCAAGCTTTTCTATATCGCTGAAGTTGCAGGTGGTACTCGCGTCTTTAGATTAGGAGAAAAGGATATGGAAGCTGTAATATTTGATTTAGATGGCTTATTAGCCGATACTGAAATCATTTCTCTAAAAAGTTTATCAAGAATTGCTTAGAGATTTTGGAATTCCTTTCACAGAAGAAACTTATTCTAGAGACTACAGTGGACATAGGGAAGAGGAGAATGTTCAACGATTTTTTTGGATACCCTATGATTTACCCTGGAACTTTGACCAAACCTTGGATAAAGTTTATGAACTGGAAGCTCAAATCTTAGCTCAAAGGTGTAAATTTAAAAAAAGGTGCTAAAAATTTGCTTACTTATTTGCAAAAAGAAGGCGTTCCAATCGCTTTAGCAACATCAAGTGTTGAATCTCGAGCTAGAATGATATTTGGATAGCAATGGTATACTATCCCTATTTGACCATTTAGTTTTTTTGCAAAAGATGTAAAGCGAAGCAAACCATACCCTGATATATTTTTTTAAAGGCCTGTAGTGATTTGAACGTTTTACCAGAGAATTGCTTGGTACTAGAGGATAGTGAAGCAGGGATTGAAGCGGCATCTAGAGCTAGGATTCCAGTTATTTGTATTCCAGATTTAAAAATACCAGCACAGTCTTTCTTAAATAAAACAGAACAAGTTTTTCAGGATTTGGATGCTGTTAGAGACTATTTAGAAAGTAAGAAGGAGGTTTTCTAGTGACCTTAGTAGAAAACATTTGTTACCAAAGTCATTGCAGAAAGCACCTTTGAAGAGTTGGATCGTATCTATCTGACCAATCGTGTTTTAGCCCTGGTGGGAGATGGAGTTCTCGAAGTTGAGACTGACCAAGATGATTTGATTGAACTAAAAGATCAGCTTGTTGAGGAAGCAGTTCGCTTGGAAACGATTGAAGATAGTCAGGCAGCGCGCGAAATTCTCGGTGCTGACCTCATGGACTTGTAACCCCTTGTCCAAGTCAGGTTAATCGAGATTTTTGGAATACCTATGCCCAGTCACCAGAGCAGGCGATTGCGGACTTCTACCAACTCAGTCAGAAGAATGACTACATCAAACTAAAGGCTATCGCAAAGAATATTGCTTATCGTGTACCATCTGACTACGGTGAACTGGAGATTACTATCAATCTCTCTAAGCCTGAAAAGGATCCAAAAGAGATTGCGGCAGCTAAGTTGGTCAAGTCGAGTAACTATCCTCAATGTCAGCTCTGTATGGAAAATGAAGGATACCATGGTCGTGTCAATCATCCAGCTAGAAGCAATCACCGGATTATTCGTTTTGATATTTCTGGGCAGGAGTGGGGCTTCCAGTATTCGCCTTACGCTTACTTTAATGAGCACTGTATTTTCCTAGATAGCAAGCATCGTCCTATGGCCATTAGTCGCCAAAGTTTTGAACGTTTGTTAGCAATTGTGGAGCAGTTTCCCAGGCTATTTTGCAGGTTCGAATGCTGATTTACCAATCGTGGGTGGCTCCATCCTGACCCATGATCATTATCAAGGTGGGCGCCATGTTTTCCCAATGGAAGTGGCTCCTATTCAGAAAAGCTTTACCTTTGCAGGTTTTAAAACTGTCAAAGCAGGGATTGTTCAATGGCCTATGTCAGTGATTCGATTGACGTCGGATTCAAAAGACGATTTGACCAACCTTGCTGAGAAAATCTTACTGGCTTGGCGTCAGTACTCAGATCCAAGTGTACAGGTCTTGGCAGAAAGCAATGGAACACTACATCACACTATCACACCGATAGCCCGTAAACGAGATGGACAGTTTGAGTTGGATTTGGTTTTGCGGGACAATCAAACATCTCCAGAGCATCCAGATGGTATCTATCATCCCCACAAGGATGTCCAACATATCAAGAAGGAAAATATCGGCTTGATAGAGGTCATGGGTTTGGCAATCTTGCCACCACGCTTGAAGGAAGAAGTGGAGCAAGTAGCAGCTTATCTAGTCGGAGAGGAAGTATCAGTTGCAGATTATCACCAAGAATGGGCGGATGAGTTGAAAGAAAATCATCCAGACTTAAAAGATAAAATTCAAGCTCTTGAAATCGTCCAAGAATCTGTGGGTAAAATCTTCGCTCGAGTTTTGGAAGATGCAGGAGTTTACAAGCAAACAGAAGAAGGACAAGCAGCCTTTATGCGCTTTTGTAAATCATGTTGGACTTATGCCATAGTATCAGTGACCTTCCTCTTGCAGACTAGTATAAAAAGTAGTATGATAGTGTCGTTTGAAACATCAGGAGGAAAGTATGAAAGATTTTTCACTTTGACGCTATATCTGCCTTTTGAAAAACTATGAAATTGAAAGAAAATGAGAGATGGTCACGTTGTGGTGACGACCAAAAGTAGTGGACTCTCACTCAACTATTATGGGAATGCCCATGGAGGCTATCTATTTACTCTTTGTGACCAAATCAGTGGTCTTGTGGTGATTTCGCTTGATTAGATGTAGTGACACTCCAGTCTTCCATCAACTATCTGAAAAGCTGGAAATCTAGGGAGATGTTCTCACCATCAAAGGAGAATGTGTCCATCATGGACGTACCACTTGTGTCGTCGATGTTGATATCACCAACCAAGATGGCCGAAAATGTCTGCAAAGGCAACCTTTCACCATGTTTGTCACAGGCCAACGGTCTGAAGATAGACAGGTGAGGATATAGAAAATAAAAAAAAAGAGGCACATGCCTCTTTTTTTATTACTTTTCCCACTCTAATGCTTTTATTATCCTATTCACTAAATCTTAAAAAAATAGCCATCTGGGTCTAAAACTGCAAATTCATGAGGGTAGATATATTGTTCACCAACTCGAAATTCTCTTTTGGTCAAAGGACGATGAATAGGATAGTTGGACTCGATTAATTTCTGATAGAGTCGAGGGACATCCTCGATGCCAAAGGAAATATTGACTCCACGACCAAAGGGGTAGGTCAGTTCAACTAATTCATCCTTGGTCCCTCCTCTAACATTAGCTGGCAATCTTCAAGCGATAAGAAGAGGAAGTTTTTCTTCTGGTCGCTCGTATTCGATCGTAAAACCCAGTAAATCGCAGTAGAAGGAACGGGACTGTTCTAGATTTGAGACTATAAACTCGGGAATAACTGCATTGTAGTCCATAAAGAAAATCCTTACAATTCAATCTCCAAGACAATCGGTGTATGGTCTTGGCGTGCGCCTGAGTCAATCATGTCTGACTTGGTAACCTTTGTCTGCTACACGGTTACTTGTGAGCCAGTAGTCGATTCTCCAGCCTGTGTTGTTGATTTTTTTGAAGTCTTGCTGCGTTGTGCCCACCAAGTATAGCGTTCTGGCACATCGCCATGGATATGGCGGAAGGTGTCTGTAAATCCTTTGGCTAAAAAGGTTTGTAAATCCTTCACGTTCTTCGTCTGTAAATCCTGGTGAACGGCGGTTGCTGGCTGGGTTGGCAAGGTCAATTTCCTTGTGGGCAACGTTGTAGTCTCCGGTTGCTAGGACAGGTTTTTTTGCTTGTCTAGTTGAGCCAAAGTACTCCGCATATTTGACGTCCCAGACTTGACGTTCTTCCAAGCGTTTGAGTCCATCACCAGCGTTTGGTGTGTAAACCTGAGTCACGAAAAATGTATCAAATTCTAGGGTAATGATGCGTCCTTCCGAGTCCATAGTAGAAGGTGCACCGATTTCTGGGAAAGCTGATAGTTGGAGTGAGTTCTTTCTTATAGAGGAACATGGTTCCAGCATAGCCTTTACGAGCAGGCTCTTGAGAGGAACGCCAGAGTGTTTTTCGTATCCAGGGAAGAGTTCTTCCAGTACCTCAAGGTGTTTTTTTAGTAGGCCCTGTAGCTGAAAGCTTGGTTTCTTGGATGGCAATGATATCAGCATTTTCAGCAACCAAGGTTTGGAGGACGTCTTGTGATAATTTCGCACGCGCAGAGTCACTCGTCAGTGCAGCGTTTGAGGGAATCAATATTCCATGAGATCAATTTCATAATGTTTACCTTTTTCTAGATGTATTTCTTATATTTTTATCAAAAAAAGTAAAGCCAGCGAGTTTCTAGTTTGTAAACTAAGTCTTTAGACATTTATTCTTAGAAAACAAAAAAATTCTCAAAACTATTTTTGAAAAAAATCTAAATAGTTCTTGTATTTAGAATAGAAAAGGGTATAATGTTATTTAGAAAAACATCTAAATAGAAAGTGAAGTTACAAATATGTCAAATAAGAGAACAATCCTTCTTTTTGTAGTCTTGGCTTATGGCTTTGCTTGGATAATATGGTTGGCACTATGGCTAAGTGGTGTTGGTCTAAATTCTCCATGGATTCAGCTTGCTAGTATTGTGGCCATGTGGATGCCTGCGCTTGCAGTCTTTATTTTAGGGAAAATCACGAATCAACCTAGTGGAATCAAATCTAAATTAGTTGTGAAACTCAAGAGCAACTGGCGCTTTTACTTACTAGCTATCTGCTTGCCAGCAGTTATCAGTTTTTTAGGAGCAGGACTTTATTTTTCTTGTATTTCCTAACAATTTCAGCCTTGGTTTTTGAATTTATTCAAGCCATCTTACAAGAAAAAAAGGTATCCTTCAATCACCGATCCCCCTATCTTCCTTGGTCTTGATTCAAATCCTAGCTAGTTTAACCTACGCTCCTTTTCTTAATAGCTTATTTGCATTGGGAGAGGAAATTGGTTGGCGTGGTTATCTTTACCCAGCTCTAAGAGAACGCTTTTCACTAGTACAGACTCATGTCTTGCTTGGTCTCATTTGGAGTCTATGGCATTTACCAATCAATTTGCAAGGCTATAATTATGGACTAACTTATTTTTGCTTATCCTGTTTTTGGGAATTGTTGCCATGTTTCTATTTTTGTTTTTAGTGTAGGAATATTGTTGAGCTGGTTGATGGAAAAAGACAGGTTCTATCTGGGCTTCAGCACTATTTCATGGGGCAATCAATGCAACTGCAGGTCTTTGGATTACTCTTTCAACTACCTGGAGAAAAAAATGTTCAGCCCTCTTAATTTTTTTGGTCCATCACCAGCCGGAATAATAGCAGTTCTACCCTTGCTTATTCCTTGCCTTACTAATCTTGCGGAGAGAAAGAAAGCACCATGAGTTTTGCAAATAGCTTTAAAGCCTTTATCCCATCCAGTCAGAAGGAGATTTTGAATTTGCTCAAAACAGGCAGATTATCCGCAGGAGAAATTGCCAGTCATTTTTGAGTTAACTGGTGCAACGATTTCACACCATCTCACGATTTTTGAAAGCAGTGATTTGATTCATGAAATGAAAGAGAAAAAAACTTTATTTACTATGAGTTAAATACATCGGTTTTAGAGGATATAATGGTGTGGTTAGCAGATCTGAAAGGAGATTATTTTGATGAAGATAAAAAAATCAATAAGAAATTGGTATTATATACTAGCATTCTTATCCTACTGCCTACCCTTGTAGGTTGTATTTTCTGGTTTCAATTACCAGAGAAGATGCCGACTCATTTTAATCTACTGGGCCAAGCAGATGGCTACGATCATAAAATGTTTGCTATCTTTGGATTACCGGCTCTCATGCTTTTGATGCATTGGTTGATTCTATTCTTGATGATCAAGGATCCTAAGTCCAGCAATATTAGTTCAAAAATACAACTTTTGATTTACTGGATTATTCCTTTTGTATCTTGTCTATCGATGATTTCTACCTACGGAGCATCTTTTGGGTTATTCTATGATGAGTGGAATTCTAGCTCAGTTTTTTATGGGAGTCGTCATGATTGTAATTGGAAATTATCTACCAAAAACACGCCGAAATTATATAATCGGTATTCGACTTCCGTGGACTTTGGAGAATGATGAGAACTGGAGCAAAACGCATCGCCTAGCTGGAAAAATTTGGGTATTAGGAGGATTGCTATTGTTTCTGAATACCTTTGTTCAACTATATGTTTACTGGGTCTTTTTTTCTTAACACTTTTTTTCCTTGTAGTGCTGATTCCTAGTATTTATTCTTATCAATTATCAAAATCAGAATCTTGAAATAGGTATTTGAATCATTAGTTAGAGAAGTTGGTCTGATAATCATATTTCCCCAGCGTATAGTTTGAAAAAAATCCAGGTCATTCCTATATAATAAAGAATGATTTATGTAAAAGATTGAAAAATAAATGAAATGTTACTCCTTTGAGTATCTTTTATCGCTGAATATGACAAAGTTTAAGTTAGTGTCATCACCTATGAATAGGAAAAAAACCTGAGGCAGTCGCCTCAGGTTTCCATTTGTCATTAGAAAGGAATTTTATGTCCATCATCCAAAAAAACTCTGGTGGTTTTTTTAAATTAGAAAAAAACGCCGTTACCTAGTTGGAATTGTAGCTTTGGTTTTGGTTTCTGTACTAAACCTCATCCCACCTATGGTCATGGGGCGCATGATTGATGCCATTACTTCGGGACGATTAACACAAGATGAGCTCCTGCTTCATCTCTTTTATCTCCTGCTGGCAGCTTTCGGGATGTATTATCTGCGTTATGTTTGGCGTATGTATATCCTAGGGACTTCCTACCGACTTGGACAAATCATGCGTTCAAGACTATTTGAACATTTTACAAGGATGTCTCCCGCTTTTTATCAGAGTTATCGGACTGGGGATTTGATGGCTCACGCAACCAATGATATCAATGCTCTGACTCGTTTAGCAGGTGGTGGTGTCATGATGGCAGTGGATGCCTCTATCACAGCCTTGGTGACTCTGCTAACTATGTTCTTTAGCATTTCTTGGCAGATGACCTTGGTTGCCATTCTGCCCTTGCCATTTATGGCCTATGCGACTAGTCGTCTGGGGAGAAAGACCCATAAGGCTTTCGGAGAATCACAAGCAGCCTTTTCTGAACTCAACAATAAGGTTCAAGAATCTGTATCAGGGTATCAAGGTAACCAAGTCCTTTGGTTATCAGTCTGATGAATTGGCATCTTTCCAAGAAGTCAATGATTTGACCTTCCAAAAGAATCTGCAAACCATGAAATATGATAGTCTCTTTGACCCCATGGTTCTGCTATTTGTTGGTTCTTCCTATGCCTTAACTCTCTTAGTCGGTGCCTTTATGGTGCAAGCAGGGACAAGTAACTGTTGGTAATCTTGTCACCTTTATCTCTTACTTGGATATGCTTGTCTGGCCTTTGATGGCGATTGGTTTCCTCTTTAATATTACTCAAAGAGGGAAGGTTTCTTATCAACGAATTGAGAGTCTTTTGTCCCAAGAGTCACCTGTCAAAGATCCAGAATCTCCACTTGAAGGGATTGAAAATGGGTGCTTAGACTATGCCATTGATCGTTTTGCCTTTGAAGACGAAGAGACGCTGAGAGATATACATTTTAGTCTCGAAAAAGGGCAAACCTTGGGCTTGGTTGGACAGACTGGTTCAGGGAAAACAGCTTTGATTAAATTGCTCCTACGTGAGTATGACGTTGACCAAGGAGCTATTTATCTGAATGGTCACGATATTCGTGACTATCGACTAGCTGACTTACGAGGTTTGATGGGATACGTCCCACAGGACCAATTTCTCTTTGCTAGCTCTATCCTAGAGAATATTTGTTTTGGAAATCCCGACCTACCTTTCTCAGCAGTAGAGAAAGCGACTCAGTTGGCTCAAGTCTATCAAGACATTCAAGCCATGCCTGAGGGATTTGATACAGTTATCGGGGAAAAAGGTGTTAGTCTATCTGGTGGACAAAAGCAACGTCTGGCTATGAGTCGGGCTATGATTTTAAATCCCGATATCTTGATTTTAGATGATTCCTTGTCAGCTGTGGATGCTAAGACAGAGTTTGCGATCATCGATAATCTCAAGGAAACTCGCAAAGATAAAACGACTATCATCACTGCCCATCGTCTCAGTGCAGTTGTCCATGCTGATTTGATCTGGTTATGCAAAATGGTCGCATCATTGAACGAGGCAGGCATGAAGACTTACTAGCCTTGGATGGTTGGTATGCCCAAACCTACCAGTCTCAACAGTTAGAAATGAAAGGAGAAGAAGATGCGGAATAAACAAGAACAATGGGCTGTATTAAAGCGTTTGTTGTCTTATCTTAAGCCCTATAGTCTCCTAACCTTTTTAGCCCTTGCTTTTCTCCTCGCGACGACTGTTGTTAAGAGTATTATCCCCCTGGTAGCTTCTCACTTTATCGACCAGTATCTAAACAACCTTAATCAGCTTGCTGTTACAGTTTTGCTAGTTTATTATGGTCTCTACATTCTTCAAACCATTGTCCAATATGTGGGGAATCTCCTTTTTGCGCGCGTGTCCTACAGCATCGTTAGAGATATCCGACGTGATGCCTTTGCCAATATGGAGAAGCTAGGCATGTCTTACTTTGATAAAACGCCTGCAGGTTCTATTGTTTCTCGCTTGACCAATGATACTGAGACTATCAGTGATATGTTTTCAGGTATTTTGTCCAGTTTTATCTCGGCAGCCTTTATATTCGTGACGACCCTTTATACCATGTTAGTTCTGGACTATCGTCTGACTGCTTTAGTATTGCTCTTCCTACCTTTGATTTTCCTTTTGGTCAATCTCTACCGTAAAAAATCTGTCAAGGTCATTGAAAAAACTAGAAGTCTACTGTCAGATATTAACAGTAAGCTGGCAGAAAATATCGAAGGAATTCGTATTATTCAAGCCTTTAACCAAGAAAAACGCCTGCAAGAAGAGTTTGATGAGATAAATCAGGAACACCTAGTCTACGCTAACCGTTCAGTAGCCTTGGATTCTCTCTCTTTTTGCGTCCAGCTATGAGTTTGTTGAAGCTGTTGGGATATGCGGTTTTGATGGCTTACTTTGGCTATCGCGGACTTTATCTAGGAATAACGGCAGGAACTATGTATGCCTTTATCCAGTATATCAATCGTCTCTTTGATCCTCTCATCGAGGTGACACAGAACTTTTCTACCCTTCAAACATCCATGGTTTCAGCAGGTCGTGTCTTTGCACTGATCGATGAGTCCAACTATGAACCGGTCCAAGAAAATGGACAAGTGGAGATTCAAGAAGGAAATATCCGTTTTGAACATGTATCCTTCTCCTATGATGGGGAACACCAAATTCTCGATGATATTTCCTTTACCGTCAATAAAGGTGAAACTATTGCCTTTGTCGGACATACAGGATCAGGAAAATCATCTATCATCAATGTTCTCATGCGCTTTTATGAATTCCAGTCAGGTCGAGTTCTCCTTGATGGTGTGGATATTCGTAAGTATAGCCAAGAGGAGCTGAGAAAAAATATCGGTCTGGTCCTACAGGAACCTTTCCTCTATCATGGGACCATCAAGTCCAATATCGCCATGTACCAAGATATCAGCGATGATCAGGTTAAGGCAGCAGCAGAATTTGTCGATGCAGATTCTTTCATTCAGGATCTTCCATTAGGCTATGGTGCTCCTGTGTCTGAGCGTGGTTCGAGTTTTTCAACCGGTCAACGTCAGCTGCTTGCTTTTGCTAGAACTGTTGCCAGTCAACCTAAAATTCTAATTTTGGATGAAGCGACAGCCAATATAGACTCTGAAACAGAAGCCCTAGTTCAAAATTCTCTAGCCAAGATGAGACAAGGTCGGACGACCATTGCCATTGCCCATCGTCTTTCTACCATTCAGGATGCCAACTGTATCTATGTCCTTGACAAGGGACGAATCATTGAGAGTGGAACCCACGAGGAACTTTTGACCTTGGGAGGAACCTATCACAAGATGTATAGTTTGCAGGCAGGTGCTCTTTCCTAGGGAAGAATTCCTTTAAAATACAGATTTCTTGCACTGCCTCTTTCATTTTGTGGTATAATGTAGAATGTTTAAAGATTACATATTAAAAAACAGAGGAGAATGTGCATGCTGAAATGGGATGATCTACCTCAAGAAATGCAATTGAGCGAGGTAAAACCATACTACCAGCTTGTGTCTAGAAGAAAAGGCTCACTGATTCTCAAGCGTTGTCTAGATTTGTTTCTAGCCTTAGTCTTGTTAATCTTGACCTCCCCCTTATTTCTGATTCTAAGCATCTGGATCAAGCTAGATAGTAAGGGTCCAGTTATTTACAAGCAAGTGCGGGTAACCCAGTACAACCGACATTTCAAGATTTGGAAATTCCGGACTATGGTAACGGACGCGGACAAGAAAGGAAGTCTGGTAACTTCTGCAAATGACAGTCGTATCACAAAAGTTGGAAATTTCATTCGACGTGTTCGTTTGGATGAATTGCCACAATTGGTCAATGTCCTCAAAGGAGAGATGTCCTTTGTGGGAACTCGTCCAGAAGTACCACGCTACACAGAGCAGTATAGCCCCGAGATGATGGCGACCTTGCTCTTACCTGCAGGGATTACGTCCCTTGCAAGCATAAACTATAAAGATGAGGATGCCATCATCAGTCAAATGACTGCAAAAGGTATGACAGTTGACCAGGCTTATGTAGAAAGAGTCCTTCCAGAGAAAATGCACTTTAACCTAGCCTATCTACGTGATTTTAGTTTCTTTGGAGATATCAAAATCATGTTTCAGACTGTAGTTGAAGTTTTAAAATAAAGTAGTCACAAGAGTGAATACAGTAAAAGGAGTAAATCAATGACAAAATATAATATTCCATTTTCACCACCCGATATTACCGAAGCTGAAATTGCTGAAGTAGCTGATACCCTTCGTTCTGGTTGGATCACAACAGGTCCAAAGACAAAAGAACTAGAGCGTCGTCTGTCCGTCTATACTCAAACGCCTAAGACAGTCTGCCTCAACTCTGCAACAGCAGCTCTTGAATTGATTTTGCGCGTGCTTGAAGTAGGGCCTGGCGATGAGGTCATCGTTCCAGCTATGACCTATACAGCATCATGTAGCGTCATCACTCACGTAGGTGCGACACCAGTGATGGTTGATATCCAAGAAGATACCTTTGAAATGGACTATGACAAGCTTGAGCAAGCAATTACTGAGAAGACAAAGGTTATCATCCCAGTTGAGCTAGCAGGTATTATCTGTGACTATGACCGTTTGTTCCAAGTAGTTGAGAAAAAACGTGACCTCTTTACAGCTGCTAGCAAGTGGCAAAAGGCCTTTAACCGTATCGTGATTGTTTCTGATAGTGCCCATGCTTTAGGCTCAACCTATAAGGGGCAACCAGCTGGTTCAATTGCAGACTTCACATCATTCTCTTTCCACGCAGTCAAGAATTTTACAACTGCAGAAGGAGGAAGTGCCACTTGGAAAGCCAATCCAGCTATTGACGATGAAGAAATGTACAAGGAATTCCAAATCCTATCTCTTCATGGTCAAACCAAAGATGCGCTTGCCAAGATGCAACTAGGTTCATGGGAATACGATATTGTAACTCCTGCCTACAAGTGCAACATGACGGATATCATGGCTTCAATTGGTTTGGTACAATTGGACCGTTATCCAGGGTTGCTTCAACGTCGTAAAGAAATCGTGACTCGTTATGACCGTGGATTTGCAGGAACTCGGATTCACCCATTGGCTCATGAGACAGATACTGTTGAATCTTGTCGTCACCTATACATTACCCATGTAGAAGGAGCAAGTCTCGAACAACGTAACCAAATTATTCAAGAATTGGCCAAGGCAGGAATCGCAAGTAATGTTCACTACAAACCACTTCCGCTTTTTGACAGCCTATAAGAATCTTGGTTTTTAATATGGCAGATTATCCAAAGGCTTATGCCTTCTTTGTAAATGAAATTACATTACCGCTTCACACGAAATTAACGGATGAAGAAGTAGACTATATCATTGAGACTTTTGTTAGAGTTTCTGAAGAAATTCTTGCTTCTTCAAAAAATAATCGTTTAAAAAAATCATTGACAAAGAATAGATAATGACATATAATAATTTCAACAAATCAGAAAAGTAATTATTTTTAGATCTTCAGGGAGCCTGTGGTTGCTGCGAACAGGTGGTTGAAAATAGTGAAATTGGGCTGATTTGAAAAAATGAATTTGAAACAATAAAAATTCGGTAGGCACACCTTACAGTGCAACTTGTTGTTAGACAAGGCAGAGATGTAAAGGGGATATTCTCTTTACAATTGAGGTGGTACCGCGTTACGAACGCCCTCACATGGAAATAGATTCCGTGTGTGGGCTTTTTCTATCCGTCATTTTGTATATCTTTTATTAGGGCGTTAAGTCGCTTTGATGAACTTGAGTTCTATCTACAGCTTCTTGCCTACTACTAAAAGCAAACAAAAAGCCGGATTCATACAGAAGGAGGAAGAATTTATGACAACTAAAGGATATTTTGGACAATTTGGTGGTAGTTTTGTACCAGAACCAATTCAGGTTTTACTAGATGAATTGGAAGTGACTTTTGAAAAATACAAGGATGATCCAGAGTTTTTAGCTGAGTTTCGCCATTACTTGAAGGATTATTCAGGTCGCGAAACACCGCTCTATTTTGCTGAAAGCTTGACAGAGCACTTAGGTGGAGCTAAGATTTATCTCAAGCGTGAAGACCTTAACCACCTTGGATCTCACAAACTTAATAATGTTTTGGGTCAAATCCTTCTAGCAAAACGCATGGGTAAAAAGCGTGTCATTGCTGAGACAGGAGCTGGCCAGCACGGTGTTGCGACAGCTGCAGCGGCAGCCAAATTTGGTATGGCATGTGATGTCTACATGGGGGCAGAAGATGTGGAGCGTCAACGTCTCAATGTCTTCCGCATGGAGATGATGGGAGCAACTGTTCACGCAGTTGAAACTGGTACTCGTACCCTCAAAGATGCGGTAGATGCAGCCTTTGGAGCATGGATGAATGACCTTGAAGCCTTCTACGTTTAGGATCTGCTGTAGGTCCTCACCCTTATCCAACGATTGTTCATGAGTTCCAAAAAGTGATTAGTGAAGAATCTCGTCGTCAAATCTTGGAAAAAGAAGGACGTCTGCCAGACTACGTTATTGCCTGTGTGGGTGGTGGTTCCAATGCCATCGGTGCTTTTTCACAGTATGTAGCTGATGAAGAAGTCAAATTGGTTGGGGTAGAAGCTGCTGGTCATGGACTTGATACAGACAAACACGCAGCAACTATGACCAAGGGTAGTGTCGGAATTGTCGATGGAATGAAGACCTATGCAGTCTTTAAGGAAGATGGAGAGCTCGCGCCAGTTTACTCTATCTCAGCAGGTTTGGACTATCCAGGGGTTGGTCCAGAACATGCCTTCTTTAAAGACTCTGGTCGAGTAGAATATGTAGCAGCGACAGACGAAGAAGCTGTCCAAGCCTTGCTTTTATTAAGCAAAACAGAAGGAATCATCCCTGCAATTGAAAGCTCACATGCTATTGCTGAAGCAGCCAAACGCGCACCAAAACTAAGTAAAGATGAGATTATCATCATCAATGTCTCTGGTCGTGGAGATAAAGACGTAGCTGCTATTGCAGATTATCTTGAAGCAAAGAATAACTAATCATTCCAAGATTAAAGGGAGAAAATTGTGATTTTATTGATTGATAATTATGATTCTTTTACCTACAATCTAGCTCAATATATCGGAACTTTTTCTTCTGTTGAGGTCTTGAGAAATGACGATCCTCGTCTCTATCAAGTAGCAGAAAAGGCAAGAGCTCTTGTCTTTTCGCCTGGACCTGGTTGGCCAGCTGATGCTGGAAAAATGGAGGATATGATTCGAGATTTTGCTGGGGAAAAGCCAATTTTGGGGATTTGCTTGGGACATCAGGCTATTGCAGAGGCTTTTGGTGGAAAACTAGGTTTGGCTCCAAAGGTAATGCATGGTAAACAAAGTCAGCTCCAATTTGAAGCTCCATCCATTCTTTATCAGGGTATAGAAAATAACTGTTCAGTCATGCGTTACCATAGTCTTATGGTGGAGGAATTACCCGCAGACTTTGAAGTTACCGCTCGTGCGATAGACGATCAGGTTATCATGGGTTTTCAACACGAGAAGCTCCCTATCTATGGCTTTCAATATCATCCAGAAAGTATAGGGACACCAGATGGACTATCAACCATACGAAACTTCATTGAAAAGGTTATCTAAGGAATAGGACGTCAAAATAAAAGCCCTCATAGAGGGCCTGACTATCCTAAAAGCAGTAGCTTACCAAAAATAATCATACAAGCAGCAAGCAAGAGGAAGGGCACAAAAGGAAGTCTTTCCTTTTTCTTTAGTAGGAGAAAGGCTAGGATGCCAGTTGTGGAAGCAAATTGAATTAAAATCAGCATTTCAGTTAGGCTAAAAATAAGAGCACAAGAGGCCAGAAAGAGAAAATCTCCTGCTCCTATACGGATATCGATAACATGAGCAATGATTCCAAGAATCAAGAAGAAAGCCATGGCCAGATTCCAACTACAGAAAAACATAAGGATTAAGTGAAAAATTAGCCAGACTAGCAGGGGATATTCCTGATGACGAAAGTCGTAGGTGCCTAAGGTCAAGCCAGCAGTTATCAGAATAAGTTGTCCTAAGGTTAGAGATCCCAAAGAAAAAGTTAGAAAGAGTAGCCCCAAGAATAACTCAAAGAGGGCATACCAGAAAGGATAGTGGACCTTGCAATAGCGACAGCGAAAGCGATAGACTACTTGAGAAATAATTGGAATCAAATCCAGGGACATAAGCGAGTCTGACAAGACTCACAGTGACTAGTAGGAAAAACTATGGATTGCTCAGGAAGCGGTCAATGACCAAGCCTAGAAAGGAAGCAATAATAGCTCCAACAAGAAAAAAATAAAGATGAATCATACTTATTTATTCGGAAAAAAATAAGAGAAAGAGTATAATAGTTGGATAAAGGAGAAATTTTAGGAGCAAATATGAAAATTCACTTTGAAAAAGGACTTCAGTTAGAAAATGCCCAACTCATTTGTCATTGGTCTAATGCTTTGGGAGAAAGTTTTCAGAAGCAATGGATGGGACCAATGATTCCTTTTCCCTTGACAATTCAAGTCTTGCAAGATTTGGAAGGAATTTTTTCAATATTTGATGGACAAGAGTTTGTAGGGGCTTATCCAGAAAAATCAGGCTAGAAGACAGGAATCTTCATATCGGGAGATTTTTTATCAATCCTCAGAAACAGGGGCAGGGCTTAGGTAGCCAGGCTTTAAGGAAATTTGTTAGTTTGGCCTTTGAAAATGAAGACATAGATACTATTTCTCTAAATGTCTACGAGGCAAATCAAACAGCTTACAATCTTTACCAAAAAGAAGGATTTGAAATCGTTCAAATAGTTGAAGCACCTGTACGAAAATATATGATGATAAAATCTAGATAAGAATTAGATTATATCAATAACTGTCCCCGTACAATTTTTTAGGTTTTCAAACTTGTTGCAAAGAAATTTTCTTGATAAAATAGATACATGACTAGATATAAAGCTATAATTTCTTATGATGGCTACGCCTTTGCTGGTTTTCAACGGCAACCACACGCGCGTAGTGTCCAAGAGGAAATTGAAATAACTTTAACCAAATTAAATAAAGGGCAGGCCATTACCATCCATGGTGCAGGGCGAACGGATAGTGGTGTTCATGCGCTAGGGCAGGTCATCCACTTTGACCTTCCCTATCAGATGGATGAGGAAAAGCTTCGCTTTGCTCTCGATACTCAAAGTCCTGAAGACATCGATGTGATTTCGATTGAGATTGTGGCTGATGATTTTCATTGCCGTTATGCCAAGCATAGCAAGACCTACGAGTTTATCGTGGATAGAGGGCGTCCTAAAAATCCTATGAGACGTCATTATGCCACCCACTATCCCTATCCACTAGATGTGGAGCGGATGCAGCTTGCTGTAAAAAAACTAGAGGGAACACATGATTTTACTGGTTTTACAGCATCAGGGACTAGTGTGGAGGACAAGGTCAGGACGATCACGGAAGCTAGTCTAAGAGTTGACGAAACAGGACAATTTTTGACCTTTACTTTCTCTGGCAATGGCTTCCTCTATAAGCAGATTCGAAATATGGTTGGGACCTTGCTGAAAATTGGTAACAATCGGATGCCCATTGAGCAGATTGACCTCATCTTGGAGAAAAAGACAGACAGTTGGCAGGACCAACTGCAGCACCTAATGGTTTGTATTTAAAGGAGATTCGTTATGAAGAATAATCGTATTTTAGCACTTTCAGGAAATGATATTTTTAGTGGTGGTGGACTAGCTGCTGACCTTGCGACTTATACTTTGAATGGTTTGCATGGTTTTGTAGCCATGACTTGCTTGACTGCCTTGACAGAAAATGGTTTTGAAGTCTTCCCGACGGATGAGCCTATTTTTCAACAACAGTTGGATAGTCTTAAAAGCGTAGACTTTGGAGGGATTAAGATTGGTCTCTTGCCGACTGTTGGTGTTGCTGAGAAAGCATTGAATTTCATCAAGGAAAGATCAGGAGTCCCTGTCGTTCTGGATCCTGTATTGGTTTGTAAGGAAACGCATGATGTTGCAGTTAGCGAACTCTGTCAAGAGTTGATTCGCTTTTTCCCTTATGTATCTGTGATTACTCCTAATCTTCCTGAGGCAGAGTTGCTTGCAGATCAAAAGATTGAAAGTCTGGATGATATGAAAGCTGCAGCTCAGAAATTACATGGCTTAGGAGCGCCAGCAGTCATTATCAAGGGAGGAAATCGTCTCAGTAAGGATAAGGCTGTGGATGTCTTTTATGATGGAGAGAATTTCACTATTCTTGAAGACCCAGTCATTCAAGGACAAAATGCTGGTGCAGGATGTACCTTTGCCTCAAGCATTGCTAGTCAGTTAGTCAAGGGAGAGGAACTATTACCAGCAATTGAAACTTCCAAAGCCTTTGTTTACCGTGCCATTGCACAAGCAGATCAATATGGAGTGAGACAGTATGAAGCAAACCAAAACAACTAAAATTGCCCTAGTATCTATCTTAGCAGCCAGTTCTGTCGTATTGGGGTATTTTATAAAAATCCCAACACCAACTGGATTTCTAACACTTTTGGACGTTGGAGTCTTCTTCACAGCCTTTTACTTTGGAAGCCGTGAAGGAGCCGTTGTCGGGGGGTTAGCAGGATTTCTCATTGACCTCATTTCAGGCTACCCTCAGTGGATGATTTTTAGCTTAATCAATCATGGTTTGCAAGGCTATTTTGCAGGCTTTAAAGGGAAATGGCAATGGTTAGGATTAGTCTTGGCGACTCTATTCATGGTAGCTGGTTATGCCTTGGCATCAGCTTGGATGAATGGTTGGGGAGCAGCTATTCCAGAAATCATCCCAAATCTCATGCAAAATGTTGTTGGAATGACTCTAGGATTTCTTCTTTGTCATAGTGTAAAGAAATTCAGATAATAGTGAAAAAAGGAAACCTACTCCGAACTATTAGGGAACTATTGAAAAAACTCTGATTATTTGCTAAAATGAGAGCTATGAAAACACTCTACGATGTGCAACAATTTCTCAAACAGTTTGGTATCATTGTCTATATGGGAAAACGTCTCTATGACATTGAACTGATGAAGATTGAACTATCACGGATTTATGATGCAGGCTTGATGGACAAGCTGGATTATCTTGAAGCAGAAGCTGTTCTTCGCAGAGAGCACAAACTAGAATTAGACTATTTAGAAAAAAATGGAGATTAGATATTATGGTAACTTGGGTATTATGGGGACTTATAGTGGCGATGTTGGCATGGATGGGTTACAACTACCTTCGCATTCGTCGTGCAGCTAAAATTGTAGACAATGCAGAGTTTGAGTCTTTGATTCGTACAGGTCAGTTAATTGACTTGCGTGATCCAGCTGACTTCCACAGGAAACATATCCTTGGAGCTCGTAATATTCCTTCAAATCAATTGAAGACAAGTCTTGCAGCTCTTCGCAAGGATAAACCAGTCCTTCTATATGAAAACCAACGTGCGCAACGTGTGACTAATGCAGCACTTTTCTTGAAAAAGCAAGGCTTCTCAGAAATCTATATCCTCTCTTACGGATTGGATTCATGGACTGGGAAGGTGAAGTCTAATTAACAATGTGAAAAAACTTCTCACATGTGTTTAATATAAAGTCTCGGCTTTTTATGGTATAATTGTTAGTATAAAATTTAAGGAGTTTTTTTGAAGATGAAAGAAAAGAAAAAAACCATCACTTGTTTTAGGTATCCTATCTATCGCCCTTGGTTTGCTATCTCCAATCGTAGGTCTCGTTTTGGGGATCATTGGTCTAGTCTTGGCTAATTCACATCAAAAAGAATCTGAACTTGATTATAAAACAGAACGAATTCTCAATATTGTTGGGATTGTAATTTCTGTAGTTAACTGGGTTGCAGGACTCATCTTAATGATGCACTAATCAGGATTCTAACAAAAAAAGCTTTATCTTTAAAAGCTTTTTTTGTTTTATCCACTCTTCTCGGTTCAAGAACCGGATAACATAGTGCTAACATTTTTCACCCAATTGATAAAGCCGATTTTTATGGTATTATTCATTTGTGTTTAGTTTAAGGAGTTTTTAGAATATGCAAGAAAAGAAAAAAGCGTCACTTGTTTTAGGTATCCTATCTATCGTCCTTGGTTTGCTATCTCCAATCGTAGGTCTCGTTTTGGGGATCATTGGTCTAGTCTTGGCTAACTCACATCAAAAAGAATCTGGACTAGACTATAAGAGAGAAAAAAATTTGTCCATCCTAGGGATTGTAATATCTGCACTTCACTTTATTTTTAGGTGTTATGCTATTCGTACGCTAAAGAAGATTAAAAAAAGCTTTATTTGTTTAAAGCTTTTTTGTTTTATCCACTATTTTCTAAGTATGTTTTAATAATCCGCAGTTCTTCTTTGTTTAGAGGACGGAAATCACCTTCTGCTAGGTCAGAGTCTAACATAAAATCTCCAAATTGAACTCGTTTTAGGGCAGTGACCTTGACACCAACAGAGAGGAACATTTTTTTGACTTGATGAAACTTTCCTTCAGAGATGGTGATAGTGGCTTTGCTGAGACTAGGACTTGAGGATAAAATCTCAAGTTGAGCAGGTTTACAGATAGTTCCATCAAGAAAGACAATCCCATCTTTAAACTCTTGAATATGGTCGGGAGTTAGTGGCCCATTGACCTCTACTTGGTAAGTTTTATCGACATGGTATTGAGGATGGAGGAGTTGAAAACCTAGAGGCCCATTGTCCGTTAAGAGGAGGAGTCCCGTCGTATCCCGATCCAGACGGCCGATGGCGTAGAGTTGGTCAGACTGGAGATGCTGAGGAAGGAGATCCATGACCGTTGGGAGTTTCTTATCCTTGCTTGCAGTTACGACTCCGTTTGGCTTATGGAGCATGAGGTAGGTGTGTTCGTATCCTTGAATTCTTCTGCCTTGGAACATCAGTTTTTGAAGTCCTGTATCAACATTCTGTGCCAGGGGAACTAGCAGGAGTCCATCAACTAAAAATTTCTTTTTCAAAAGAGCTTGTTTCATGGCTTTTCGACTGATTTTTTTCCCGGGCTAATAATCTATCTAAACGCATACCAGCCTATCTTATCATAAGTCGCTTGCTTTGAAAAAGGCTTGAAGTGAAAAGAAAAGTGCAGTGAAAACATTTACACTTACTTGAGTTAAGTCATTTGCTCAAAAATTGTGGTATAATCGTTCAGTTAGAAAAATAAATTTTTGAATACAATAGAGAAATCATGACAAAATTAAGAGAAGATATCCGTAATATCGCGATTATCGCCCACGTCGACCACGGTAAAACTACCCTTGTTGACGAATTGTTGAAACAATCTGAAACTCTTGACGCGCGTACAGAGTTGGCAGAACGCGCAATGGACTCAAATGATATTGAAAAAGAGCGTGGGATTACCATCCTTGCGAAAAATACAGCAGTTGCCTACAACGGAACTCGTATCAACATCATGGACACACCAGGGCACGCGGACTTCGGTGGAGAAGTTGAACGTATCATGAAAATGGTTGACGGTGTTGTTTTGGTCGTAGATGCCTACGAAGGAACCATGCCACAGACTCGTTTCGTATTGAAAAAAGCCTTGGAACAAGACCTTGTGCCTATCGTTGTGGTTAACAAAATCGATAAGCCATCAGCTCGTCCAGCAGAAGTAGTAGATGAAGTCTTGGAACTTTTCATCGAGCTTGGTGCGGATGATGACCAGCTTGACTTCCCAGTCGTTTATGCGTCAGCTATCAACGGAACATCTTCATTGTCAGATGATCCAGCAGACCAAGAAAAGACTATGGCGCCAATCTTTGATACTATTATCGACCACATTCCAGCTCCAGTTGATAACTCAGATGAGCCCCTTCAATTCCAAGTGTCACTTTTGGACTACAACGACTTCGTAGGTCGTATCGGTATCGGACGTGTCTTCCGTGGTAGTGTAAAGGTTGGGGATCAAGTTACCCTTTCTAAATTGGATGGTACAACTAAGAACTTCCGTGTCACAAAACTCTTTGGTTTCTTTGGTTTGGAGCGTCGTGAAATTCAAGAAGCTAAAGCTGGTGACTTGATTGCCGTTTCAGGTATGGAAGATATCTTTGTCGGCGAAACCATCACTCCAACAGATGCAGTTGAGGCTCTTCCAGTTCTTCACATCGATGAGCCAACACTTCAAATGACCTTCTTGGTCAACAACTCACCATTTGCTGGTCGTGAAGGTAAATGGGTCACTTCTCGTAAGGTTGAAGAGCGCCTTCAAGCAGAATTGCAAACAGACGTTTCTCTTCGCGTTGCCCCAACTGATTCACCAGATAAATGGACGGTTTCAGGACGTGGGGAATTGCACTTGTCAATCCTCATCGAAACTATGCGTCGTGAAGGATATGAGCTTCAAGTATCTCGTCCAGAAGTTATCGTAAAAGAAATTGATGGCGTCAAATGTGAACCATTTGAACGCGTGCAAATCGACACACCTGAAGAATACCAAGGATCCGTTATCCAAAGCCTTTCTGAACGTAAAGGTGAAATGTTGGATATGATCTCAACTGGTAATGGTCAAACTCGTTTGGTCTTCCTCGTTCCTGCGCGTGGTTTGATTGGATACTCAACTGAGTTCTTGTCAATGACTCGTGGTTACGGTATCATGAACCATACCTTCGATCAATACTTGCCATTGATTCCAGGTGAAATCGGTGGACGTCACCGTGGTGCACTTGTTTCTATCGATACTGGTAAGGCAACGACTTACTCTATCATGTCTATCGAAGAACGTGGAACAATCTTTGTTAACCCAGGTACTGAGGTTTACGAAGGAATGATCATCGGTGAAAACTCTCGTGAAAATGACTTGACAGTTAATATCACTAAAGCCAAACAAATGACTAACGTTCGTTCAGCAACTAAGGACCAAACAGCGGTTATCAAGACTCCTCGTATCTTGACCCTTGAAGAGTCACTTGAGTTCTTGAACGATGACGAGTACATGGAAGTAACGCCTGAGTCTATCCGTTTGCGTAAACAAATCCTTAACAAGGCAGAGCGTGAGAAAGCAAACAAAAAGAAAAAATCAGCTGAATAAAAGCTAGAAAGAGCAGAAAATGGTCTATTTAATCATAGGGATTTTATTACTCTTACTCTATATATTTGCGACACCTCAAAGTATCAAGGGGACGGTTAATATTGTAATTCTTGTTTTTGGTCTCGTTTCCCTCGTGATTTTGCTCATGTTGTCCATCCTGCAAATCTTTCAGCTACCAACAGAATTCTTTATCACAGTAGCTATGCTGGTCCTTGCTTACTTTAGTTTGCGAGATATCAGTCTCATGTCGATTCGAAAAAAACACTAATCATCAATTCGAATCCTAAAATAACAAAAACTTCTATTAGCAACTAGTTGGCTGATAGAAGTTTTTTGATTAAGATAGATTGCTTTTTTCTTCAGAATAGCGTTGATAGAAGTCAACTTTCAGTTGGATAAAGTTTTCCAATTCGCGCAGGAGTTGAAGTAATGTTGCGCGTGTTTCAAATTCTTCCCTTGTTTTAGGGAGGTTACGATTGCGAAATACCTGCAGGTAGCTTTCAATATCATTTAATAAATCGTTGGCTGGATTGGTCTGACTGAGTTGATCCGCAATTTTAGCAAATAGCTGGGCAAGGATTAGGCTTTCGCTTGCTGCTAGATTACAGGTGTTTATTTGCTGGGCCATATTGCGAAGAATGCGACTCTGTCTCTGTCTCATTTCGAAATAGTGGATATGATAGTCGGTCTGATGAAAGAGATGGTCAGAGTGATCAAGATAGACCAGTTTGAGAGCTTCTTCAAGAAGCTGATCCAGTTCCTCAACGAGTTGAGCACGGTTGCGACCATCGCCCTTTCCAAGATAATATTCAAAACGTTGTAGAATGTGTTTGAGTTTTTCTTCTACCTTGAGATGATAGAGATGGATTTCTTCTTGCCGAGAAGGCATATAGAGATTGACAGTCAAGGCAAATCCCGTACCGATAAGAAATAGGAGGAGCTCATTCACTAGCAGATCTGGTGATGTAGACTTCTGAACCAAGAGATGACTGACCAGGACACTACTCGGGGTAATGCCAATTTCCCAGCCGAATTTATAGGCAAGGGGAACATAGAGAGCCAAATAGAGACCGAAACTCCAGATATGGTAGCCAGTCAGGTGAAAGGAAAGGACACCAATGAAAAGAGCAAGAAGGGTAGAGAATAAACGATTACGAGCTAGTTTTATAGTGCTTCTACGAGTATCAGACAAGCTCAAAAGGGCAATGATACCTGCTGACACTGCTGAAGATAAATCGAGAAAGTAGGCTAGGACACAGGCCAAACAGGTTGCCAGAACGAGTTTTTAAAGTACGTTGGGTGATAGACATGAGATATTTCCTATAATGAATGATAGAAAGCTAGACAAAACAAGCCCCTAAAAAGGCTTGTCTAGATTATTTTTTGTGAGCAGAGGAAAATTCTGCTACTGCTGTAAAGAGGACATCTGTTGAAGAGTTGAGGGCTGTTTCGCAAGAGTCTTGAATAACACCAATAACGAAACCAACACCCACAACCTGCATAGCAATATCGTTGGTAATCCCAAAGAGACTGCAAGCAACTGGGATAAGTAGGAGTGAACCTCCGGCGATTCCTGAAGCACCGCAGGCAGAGATGGCTGCAACGATACTGAGTACAAAGGCTGTTGCAAAATCAACTGAGATTCCTAGAGTATTGACAGCTGCTAGGGTTAAGATGTTGATGGTAACAGCAGCTCCAGCCATATTGATGGTTGATCCCAAGGGGATTGAGACAGAATAGGTATCTGGATTAAGACCTAGATCCTCACAGAGTTTCATATTAACAGGGATATTAGCAGCGGAACTTCGGGTGAAAAAGGCTGTAACGCCACTGATACGCAAGCATTTCCACACCAAGGGATATGGATTTTTCTTGATAAAGAGAAAAGCAATCAGAGGATTGATCACTAGGGCAACGAAAACCATAGTGGCAATCAAAAGTCCGAGTAGGATTCCGTAATTTGCTAAACTAGCGATACCTTGGTCTGAGATGGTTTTGAAGACCAAGCCCAGGATACCAAAGGGCGCAAGGTTGATGATCCATTCGACGATTTTTGAAGTCACACTGGCCATTGTTTTGAGTAGCTCCTTGCTATTTTTGCTAGCTTCTCGCATGGCAATCCCAAAGACGATAGCCCAAGACAAAATTCCGATATAGTTAGCTCCGATGATGGCATTGACAGGATTATCTACTATTTTTAGCAGAAGATTGCTGAGCACTTGTCCGATACCGTCTGGAGGAGTAACTTCTGTGCTAGCGCTACTCAAGACCATCTGAACAGGGAAGAGAAAACTAGCAAAAACTGCTACAAGAGCCGCAGCAAAAGTCCCCAGCAAATAGAGGAAAATGACTCTTTTCATATTGCTATCTTGGCCTTTTTGGTGTTGGGAAAGGGCGTTAGCGACTAAAGCAAAAACCAGGATAGGAGCGATAGCTTTTAGTCCTCCTACAAATAAATCTCCCAATAAACCAATGCCAGTTAGATTAGGAAAGAGTAGACCTAGAATTGCTCCCAAGACCATTCCGATTCCGATACGTTTGATCAAATTTGTTTTGTTCCAAGCACGAATGATTCTTTTTCATAGAGGTCTCCTTTTTGTGTATTGTTTATGATTATAGTATAAATATGCTTGAAAAGCAAGTGAGTTATAAGTTTCATTGGAATTAATGAATATTTATGAAAAAGGATGGCTGGGAAGGATTTATGGTATAATGGATAGAAAAAGGAGTTTTTATATGCAAGAATTTTTTCAACGTTATTTAGATAAATTAGATTTAACAACTGTTTTAGAGAATCTCTTGACCAAGGTGATTTCTCTTCTACTTCTTATCCTTCTATTTTATATAGCTAAAAAGTTCCTCCATGTTGCTGTAGGAAAGATTGTTAAACCCTCACTTAAATTTTCAAATCGAGATGCAGGTAGACAAAAGACTATTTCTCGTTTGCTTGAGAATATTTTCAACTACACGCTTTATTTCTTCTTGATTTACTGTATCTTGTCTATTTTAGGGTTGCCTGTTTCTAGCTTGCTTGCAGGTGCTGGGATTGCCGGAGTTGCAATTGGTATGGGGGCGCAGGGCTTCTTATCAGATGTTATCAATGGCTTCTTTATTCTCTTTGAACGGCAGTTGGATGTAGGAGATGAAGTTGTTTTGACCAATGGGCCTATTACTGTATCAGGAAAAGTAGTTAGTGTTGGAATTCGAACGACTCAACTGAGAAGTGATGACCAAGCCCTTCACTTTGTTCCTAACCGCAATATTACTGTGGTTAGCAATTTTTTCAAGAAAAGAAGAGAACTGAAATTTTTACTTGATTTATGGTACAATAGAAGGAGTTTGGTAAAAGGAGAAACGATGTTTTTAGATAAGCAGTTAGGAAATGGTTGTACCTGGATTAATCTAGATGTGGAAATCATCAAAAATCTCGAAGACCTATCAAAAATCTATGGATTGGATAAAGAAACTATCGAATATGCGCTGGATAGAAACGAACGAGCCCACATGGATTATAATCGTGAAATGGGACAGTCACCTTCATTTACAACGTTCTTGACTTAGAAAGGGACAAGGAATACTATGAAGCCATTCCTATGACTTTTATCGTTGAAAAACAACGAATGATTACCATCAGCAATCATAAGAATGCTTATGTCATTGATCAGATGCTAGACTATCTTGAAAATCATGAAATCATTTCAATCTACAAGTTTCTATTTGCTAGTTTAGAGCTTATCAGTAACGCTTATTATCCTGTCATTGAAGAGATGGATAAAAGTAAGGACGAAATTAGTGCCTTGCTACGTCAAACCACAACAAAGAAAAATCTCTTCGCCCTCTCTGACTTGGAGACTGGTATGGTTTACTTAACAGCAGCGGCAAAACAAAATCGACTCCTCTTGGAACATATCCAGGGCCATGCTCTTTATCGGAGATTTAATGATGTTGAACGAGAGCAGTTTGATGATGCAATGATTGAAGCCCATCAGTTGGTGTCTATGACAGACTTGATTTCTCAAGTCTTGCAACAACTCTCTGCTTCTTACAACAACATCCTAAACAATAACCTGAATGATAGTTTGACAATTTTGACTATTATCTCCGTCTTACTAGCAGTACTTGCGGTTATTACAGGTTTCTTCGGAATGAATGTTCCTCTACCATTTACAGAAGAGCCAAATGCTTGGATTTATATCTTAATGGCTAGCTTGATTTTATGGGCAGCCTTATCTCAATGGCTGAAGAAAATTACTAGAAAATAAAAGAAAAGGAGCCAGAATGGCGATTGAAAATTACATGCCAGATTTTGCTGTGGAAGCAGTTTATGATCTGACAGTCCAAAGCCTGCAGGAGCAGGGGATCAAAGCTGTTTTGGTTGATTTGGATAATACCCTGATTGCTTGGAATAATCCAGATGGAACAGTAGAGATGAAGCAATGGTTGCATGATCTGCGCGATGCTGGGATACGTATCATTGTGGTATCTAACAATACTCCCCAAACGTGTCAAACGAGCAGTTGAAAAATTTGATATTGACTATGTTTACTGGGCACTGAAGCCCTTTACTTTAGGAATTAACCGTGCCATGAAACATTTCCACTATGAAAAAGACCAAGTGGTCATGGTTGGCGACCAACTGATGACGGATATTCGAGCAGCCCACCGAGCAGGTATTCGTTCGATTTTGGTTAAAACCCTTGGTTCAGCACGATTCTATTAAGACTCAGATTAACCGAGCGCGTGAGCGTCGTGTGATGAGAAAAAAATCGCTGAAAAGTACGGACCGATTACATATAAAAAGGAATCTAATTATGGAAGAAATTCTCTGTATTGGTTGTGGAGCAATCTATTCAGACGGAAGATAAGACTGGTTTAGGGTTTTACACCCTCAGTCAGCACTTGAAAAAGGTTTGGAAACTGGAGAAGTTTATTGCCAGCGTTGTTTCCGTCTTCGTCACTACAATGAAATCACTGATGTTCAGTTAACGGATGATGATTTCCTCAAACTCTTGCACGAGGTTGGAGATAGCGATGCCTTGGTAGTAAATGTCATTGATATCTTTGATTTCAATGGCTCTGTTATCCCAGGTTTGCCACGCTTTGTGTCAGGTAATGACGTGCTCTTGGTTGGAAATAAAAAGATATCCTCCCTAAGTCAGTTAAACCAGGCAAGATTAGTCAATGGCTGATGGAACGTGCCCATGAGGAGGGGCTTCGTCCAGTCGATGTCCTCCTAACTTCTGCACAAAATAAGCATGCTATCAAGGAAGTCATTGACAAGATCGAGCACTACCGTAAGGGACGTGATGTTTACGTAGTTGGTGTGACAAATGTGGGGAAATCAACCCTTATCAATGCCATCATCCAGGAAATCACGGGTGACCAGAACGTCATCACAACTTCACGCTTCCCAGGAACAACCTTGGATAAGATCGAGATTCCGCTTGATGATGGTTCTTATATCTATGATACGCCTGGAATTATCCATCGTCATCAGATGGCCCACTACTTGACGGCTAAAAACCTCAAGTATGTCAGTCCTAAAAAGGAAATCAAACCTAAAACCTACCAGCTCAATCCAGAGCAAACCCTATTTTTAGGTGGCTTGGGACGCTTTGATTTCATTGCAGGAGAAAAGCAAGGATTTACAGCTTTCTTTGACAATGAACTCAAACTTCATCGTACCAAGCTTGAAGGAGCGAGTGACTTTTACGATAAGCATCTAGGAACCCTCCTCACGCCACCAAATAACAAGGAAAAAGAAGATTTTCCAAAATTGGTCCAACATGTCTTTACTATCAAGGAGAAGACAGACCTAGTCATCTCAGGACTAGGCTGGTTCCGTGTAACAGGAACTGCCAAAGTCGCCGTCTGGGCCCCAGAAGGCGTCGCCGTCGTCACAAGAAAAGCAATTATTTAAACTAAAATCACTGAGCGAACAAAGTGAGCTCATAAAAAGATAGTTATTGCCGTGGTGTGATTGCCAATCGATAGATTGGCAAGGGGCACAATTGAGACTTAGGCTCAATTGTGAGGTCAGGAAATCCATTTTTCAAAGATAAAATCATTGAAAAATTAGTTCCGACCGTCCCCCACCACCTAAAATAACTATCAAAAAAGGAAGAAAGAATATGTCATTAACATCGAAACAACGTGCCTTCCTTAACAGCAAGGCACACACCCTCAAGCCCATCATTCAAATCGGGAAAAATGGACTCAACGACCAAATCAAAACCAGCGTTCGTCAGGCACTTGACGCCCGCGAATTGATCAAGGTTACTCTCTTGCAAAACACAGATGAAAACATCCACGAAGTAGCTGAAATCTTAGAAGAAGAAATTGGTGTGGATACAGTCCAAAAAATCGGCCGTATCTTGATTTTGTATAAACAATCAAGCAAGAAAGAAAATCGTAAGATTTCTAAAAAAGTTAAAGAAATCTAAGAATGACACTCCAAAAAACTGTTTTTACAGAAGACTAAAGGAGATTAACCTATGGCAATCGAACTATTAACTCCCTTTACAAAAAGTGGAGTTAGAGCCAGAAATCAAGGATAAAAAAACGTAAGCAAGTTGGAATCTTGGGTGAAATTTTAACCCTGTTCACAATGCCCACCTGATCGTGGCAGACCAAGTCCGTCAACAGTTGGGATTGGATCAGGTTCTGCTCATGCCTGAATATCAACCACCCTCACGTAGACAAAAAGGAAACCATCCCTGAGCACCATCGTCTCAAGATGCTTGAATTGGCAATTGACGGAATTGAAGGTTTAGCTATTGAAACCATTGAGCTAGAGCGCAAGGGCATTTCCTACACCTACGACACCATGAAGCTTCTAACAGAGAAGAATCCAGATACAGATTATTATTTCATTATCGGAGCCGACATGGTGGACTATCTGCCTAAGTGGTATCGAATTGACGACCTGGTTGACATGGTTCAGTTTGTAGGAGTTCAGCGACCCACGTTACAAGGCTGGGACTTCTTATCCAGTCATCTGGGTGGATGTGCCCCTCATGGATATTTCATCTAGTATGGTGCGTGATTTCATCGCCCAAGGACGCACACCCAACTTTCTCCTACCCAAACCAGTGCTAGACTATATCGAGAAAGAAGGACTTTACTGATGGCCTATCAAGACTATATCAACTGTTCGCGTGAAGAATTGTTGGAAAAAATGGCAGAGCTTCTACCTGAGAAAACGTTTGACCCATTGTTTGGGTGTAGAGCGTGCAGCTATTGAATTAGCTCAACGCTTTGGTGTGGATGTTGAAAAAGCAGGTCTAGCAGGGCTCCTTCATGATTATGCTAAAAAGCTATCGGATCAAGAGTTTCTAGACTTGATTGATCGATATCAACTAGATCCAGACCTTAAAAACTGGGGCAATAATGTCTGGCATGGCATGGTAGGCATTTACAAGATTCAGGAAGATTTGAATTTGCAAGATCCTGAAATTTTAGCGGGCTATCGAAATTCATACAGTCGGAGCAAGTCAGATGACAGACCTTGATAAGGTTATCTACGTCGCAGACTATATCGAGCACAATCGTGCCTTTCCAGGGTGTGGATCAGGCACGTGAGATTGCTGAGCTATCTCTCAACAAGGCTGTGGCCTACGAAACAGCTCGTACTGTGGAGCATTTAGCTCACCAGGGATTTCCCATCTATCCCCAAAACCCTTGAAACCTATAACGCCTATGTGCACTATTTGAAAGAGGATTAAATGAAGACGGCTTTTATCATTATTGATGTACAAAATATTTTAGTGGAAACAGGGGTTTCAGACAAAAAGGTCTATTGGAAAAAAATTTCTATTTACAAAACCAAGCTAGAAGTAAGAATATCGAAATTATCTATGTTCAACATATTGAGAACCCCTAAGCCCAAAACATCAGAAGATTGGCAGTTATCTACGCTTTTTAAATCGAAAACCTGATGAAAAGGTCTTTCAGAAGAAGTATAATAGTATTTTTCAAAGAAACTGGCTTTAAAAGAATACTTGGATAAACAGGGATTGAAAAATTAGTTTTTATGTGGTATGCAGACAGAATATTGTGTGGATACCTCTGTCAAGGTTGCTTTTTGAATATGGCTATCAGCTTATTATTCCAGAAGGAACTTGCACAACGTTTGATGGGGATGACATTCCAGCAGAAACGATCAAATGAATTTTTATGAGGACATTTGGGAGGAGCGCTTTGCAGATGTCCTAGATTTTAAAAATATTTTTAAAAAGAGGATTAAATGAACGAAAAAGAATTACTAGAACTAGTCGTGAAAGCGGCTGATGAGAAACGTGCGGAGGATATCCTCGCACTTGACGTACAAGATTTGACCAGTGTGACAGACTACTTTGTTATCACTAGCTCTATGAATAGCCGTCAGTTGGATGCTATCGCTGATAACATCCGTGAAAAAGTAGCTGAAGCTGGCTTTAAAGGTAGCCATGTTGAAGGCGATGCAGCTGGAGGCTGGGTCCTATTAGACCTCGGTAGTGTCGTAGTGCATATCTTCTCAGAAGAAATGCGTGCCCACTATAACCTCGAAAAAAACTATGGCATGAGGCAAATTCTGTAGACATTTCAGAAGCCTTTAGCATAGAAGATGAACTCAGTTGTAATCAACTGGGTTTTCTTTGCTTATTTTAGAAGAAAATGGATAGAAAGGTAAAGGGGTAGTGGTGTTTACCATGGGGCTCTTGGTATCATGATTATGGCAACTTATGAAACCTTTGCGGCTGTTTACGATGCTGTGATGGATGATAGTTTATACGATAAATGGACGGATTTTTCCTACGTCATTTGCCCTAAAACCAAGGACAGAAAGAAACTATTGGAGCTTGCTTGAGGGACAGGGATCCAGTCTGTGCGCTTTTTCTCAAGCTGGTTTTGATGTGACTGGACTTGATTTGAGTGCGGATATGTTGAAGATTGCCGAAAAGAGAGCGGCTTCAGCCAAGCAAAAAGATTGATTTCATTGAAGGCAACATGCTGGATTTGTCCAAGGCTGGTAAATACGACTTTGTCACTTGTTATTCGGACTCTATCTGCTATATGCAGGATGAGGTGGAAGTGGGGATGTCTTTAAAGGAAGTCTATAATGCCCTCAATGAAAGATGGTATCTTTATCTTTGATGTGCATTCGACTTACCAGACAGATGAGGTCTTCCCAGGCTATTCCTACCATGAAAAACGCCGAAGACTTTTGCCATGCTGTGGGATACCCTATGAGGACGATGCTCCTCACTCCATCGTGCATGAACTGACCTTCTTTGTCAAGGAGGCAGATGGTTCCTTTAGCCGTCATGATGAGGTCCATGAGGAACGGACTTACGAGGTCTTGACCTATGATATTTTTGCTGGAGCAGGCTGGTTTCAAGTCCTTCAAACTCTTTGCGGACTTTGAAGACAAGGAACCAACAGAAACCAGTACCCGTTGGTTTTTTTCGTCGCTCAGAAGTAGGAGATTTCCATGACCATTACAGGTATTATCGCGAGTTCAATCCCTTTTCATAATGGCCACAAATACCTTCTGGATCAGGCTGAGGGACTGAAAATCGTAGCCATGTCTGGGAATTTCATGCAGCGTGGGGAGCCTGCTATCGTGGATAAGTGGGTACGGGCCCAGATGGCGTTGGAAAACGGAGCGGATATGGTAGTGGAATTGCCCTTTTAGTCAGTGTCCAGCAGCAGATTTTTTCGGTCAGGGTGCAGTGGCTATCTTGGCTCGTTTGGGGATTAACACCTTGCTTTTCGGGACAGAGGAAGTTCTGGATTATCAGAAAATTGCAGACCTATACTCAGAACGTGGTCAAGAGATGGAGAAATTTGTGGATAACTTACCTGATTCTCTTTCTTACCCTCAGAAAACGCAAGCTATGTGGAAGGAGTTTGCAGGTCTTGATTTTTCAGGCGATACGCCTAATCATGTCCTTGCTCTCGCTTATGCCAAGGCGGTTGCAGGACGAAACATCAGACTTCATCCGATTCAGCGTCAAGGAGCCGGCTATCATTCTGTGAACAAGGATGTAGACTTTGCCTCGGCCACAGCTCTCCGTCAGCACCAAAAGTGATAAAGATTTCTTAGAACGCTTTTATGCCTTCTGTTGAGCCCTTTGAAAATGCTAGTAAGGTAAACTGGGAAGATTATTTTCCTTGCTTCGCTATCAAATCTTGTCAAATCCCTGACCCTAACCACCATCTATCAGGTCAATCAAGAAATGGCAGTGCGTATCAAGGAGGCTATCAAGACAGCCCAGTCTGTTGACGAATTGGTCGAGGCTAGTTGCCACCAAACGGTACACCAAGGCACGTGTACGACGCCCTCTTGACCCTATATCTTGGTGCAGGCTAGAGAAAGTGACTTGCCAGAAGCCATTCATGTCCTTGGTTTTTACCGAAAAAGGCAGACAACACCTTAAAGATCTTGAAAGAGCAGGTCCATCTAGTTAGTCGAATCGGTAAAGAGCCCTGGGATGCCATGACTCAAAAGGCAGACCAGATTTACCAACTAGGACACCCAAGTATCGCAGAACAAAATTTTGGCAGAGTGCCAATCAGAATCGAAACAAACTAAGTCTACTGAAAGGTAGGCTTTTTTAGTTTTTTCGAATAACTAGATAGAAAAAAAAAAATCTTGTACAAGTTCCTGACAATTTTTTTCTTTTCGTGTATAATAGTGGAAAAGAGGTAAAACGAGGTATGGTTATGGAAGCAGTTCTTTACTCAACATTCCGAAATCATTTAAAGGACTATATGAAGAAGGTAAACGATGAGTTTGAACCTTTGACAGTGGTCAACAAAAATCCTGACGAAGATATTGTAGTCCTTTCAAAGAGCGAGTGGGATAGTATTCAGGAAACCTTGAGAATTGCTCAGAATAAGGAACTTTCTGACAAGGTCTTGCGAGGAATGTCCCAAGTTCGTGCATGGACACACTCAGGTGCATGTGATTGAGGAGTGATGGATGCTACTCAAGTTTACAGAAGATGCCTGGGCAGATTATTGCTACTGGCAAAACCAAGATAAGAAAAACATTAAAAAGAATCAACAAACTAATCAAGGATATTCAACGTGATCCATTTTACAGGAATTGGTAAACCAGAACCACTCAAATATGATTACCAAGGAGCTTGGTCACGTCGTATTGACGCAGAAAATCGCTTGATTTACATGATGGATGGAGATAGCGTTGCTTTTTGTCCTTTAAAGATCATTACTAAGTCTACTGGGAGGTAGGCTTTTTATATAAATAATCTTTTGTAGAGGTTCGTTTAAAAAAATTGATAAAGTTCCTGAGATAAAAGCTAGTTTTTTAGTATAATAACCGCATTATTTACCCTTGAATCCGCTTTATAACTCTTATTTTATGGTATAATGAAGAGAATTGTAAATCATAAAAACAGGGGAAGCAAATGTCTAATTTTAAAGAAAAAAACTACCATTATTTCAATCGAACGATGTTCAGATTTCAAAATGTAGTCAATGCAGTTTGGTCGATTGCGAAATACCTTACGTGGGGCTTATCGTGCAGATAAGTATCGAGATGTCATCATTCCGATGTTTGTCTTGACTCGTCTAGAAGCTGCTTTATTGCCAACCAAAGATGAAGTAGTTGCACTTTATCAGTCAAATCCCAATACACCTGAGAAAGTTCTTGAGAACAAATCTGGCTACAAATACTATAATACCAGTCCTTTTCACGCTTGAAAACCTCCAAAATGATCCCAATGCGATCGAAGAAAATTTTATTGCCTATCTAGATGGCTACTCTTGTCGTGTGAAGGATATTATTGAAAATCTAAAGTTTAAAGAACAGGTCCACACGCTTGCAAAGTCTGGACGTCTTTTTACGGTCATCAAAAAGTTCTCTCAGATTGACCTATCGCCAAGTTCTGTGGACTCAATGGTGATGGGCTATATGTTTGAGGATATCATCCGTCGCTTTTTCTGAAAATGAGGAAGCTGGTTCTCACTATACACCTCGTGAAGTCATTGCTCTAATGGTCAATCTGCTCTTGATCGAAGCCGATGAAGAATTATTTGTCGATAAAAAAGAGTTGAAAATCCTAGATATGGCTGCTGGTACAGGTGGTATGCTAGCGACAGCCAAAAGTTATATCCGTCAACTCGATACAGGGCGACTGTCCGTCTTTTTGGTCAGGAAGTTTTACCTGAGACTTTCGGGATTGGTCGAGCTGATATGTTGATTCGTCAGGAAGATTCGGATTATTTTGTGAAGGCGGACACCCTAAAAGATCCCGATCCATTCCCAGATACGAAAGATGAGTTTTTGTCATTGCCAATCCTCCTTTTGGTCAATCTTGGGGTGGAAAGGATGCGGATGATGGGTGTCGAAGACGCTGTTAAGAAAGAGATCATAAACTCTTTTGAGACTACAGAAGGTCGACAAGGACGTTTTGTAGCGACTCCAGGAACTGGCGATGCTCAACTGCTCTTTCCATCTTCATGGTTTAGCTAAACTAGAAGAAAAATGGACGTGCAGCTATCATTTCAAACGGTTCACCCTCTTTTCTCAGGTGGGCACTTCATCTGGGAGAAAGTCAGATCCGTCGTTACATCCTTGAGAATGATTTACTGAAGCTATTATTGCCCTTCCAGGACAGTTTTTCTACAATACAGGGATTGGGATTTATATCTGGATTTACAATAAAACAAATCTCCTGAGCGTCAAAACAAGGTCCAGTTTATCGATGCGACGGAAGAGTTTGTTCCTTTGCGTAAATCTCTGGGACAAAAACGTCGTGAGTTGTCTCAAGATAATATCCGCCAGATCCTCCAAATGGTATGATGATTTTAAAGAAAATGACCATGTGAAGATCTTTTGATAAGAAGAGTTTCTATACCGAGAATATACAGTCATGCAACCTCTGCAACGTCGTGGCTGGATTACTGAGGAAACCATTGAGAAGGGCCAAAAGTGTTCCTTTCCTAGCTAAACTATTTGACGAATACCAGTATCAAGAATTACTAGAGATGGAACCACGCTCAGCCAAAGATGAGAAGAAATTACAAGACTTTGAAGCTGGGAAGGCCAAGCAAGAAGCTATCTTAGATGCTCTTGGTGAGGAATCACGGATGACAGTTATCCTAACTTTGAAAGCTTTGTCCAAGTCATTAAGGACTTACTGGGAGACATCAAGGTAACGCCTGCTAATATCAATGCTTTAGCTCTAGCTATGAGTGAGATGGACAAGACGGCAGAAGTCATCCGCACTAAGAAGAAAGACAAGCCAAATGAGATTGCTGGAGGGATTGTCTATGATAAGACAACCAAGGATAGTGAAATCGTCAAGCTGACAGAGGATGTGGAAGACTACTTTGCGCGTGAGGTCTATCCCCATGTACCTGACGCCCACTACTGGTTTGATGAGGAAAAAGGCTATGGAGCCGAGATTCCTTTTACCCGCTATTTCTATCACTACCAAGCACCAGAAAGTGCAGAGAAAGCTCTTGGCAGAGTTCTATGACCTGGAAGCAGAACTACAGACTCTCTTGGAGGAACTAAAACATGACTAGGATGAAAGAGAGTGGCATCGACTGGATTGGACAGATACCAGAAGAGTGGAGAGATTTCGATAAAAGTATAAATTACGACACAGCATGTTAGATGGTACGCATGATTAACATCAGCTGAATATGAGAAGAATCCCCATTTGATTACAGGGAACTGATTTTCAAAATGGAACAATTTGATTTTGAAAACAGCGTGTACATATTGATGAAAAAGACGTTGGTCAGAAGCTTCACAGATTCAAAGTTGAAAATGGTGATCTTACTAATCCGAGATGGGACGGTAGAAAGTAGCTATTATTTACAGAGGCTTGATGATAAAGCTTCGTTAAATAGTGGTGTATTAGAGTAATCAAACAATTGAAGAGATTGATAAAAGATTATTTTTTATATTATGTTTTATTATCAGACGAATTTTTGGATGTGGCTTTTGGAACTCATACAAAATTCAGGGGCTAGCACTATTTTACAGTTTATATCAGAAAATGTATTTGATGAATTTACTCTTACCTTTCCTCGATGAGCAACAAAAAATTGCTAGAGTTTCTAGACAAGAAAACAGCTCCAGTTAGATAAAGCTAAAAGCATTACTGGAGGAGCAAATTCAAAAACTCAAAGACTACCGTGCTAGCTTGATTTATGAGACCGTCACAAAGGACTGAGATAAAACAGTCCCCACTGAAAGATTCAGGAATCGACTGGATCGGACAGGTAAAATTCGAAGGGTGAGAGTAAACACTTTAAAGTATATCATGATGAAAAGTAAACGCAAATATGCACATTAATGAATCAAGAAATTAATTCTGAATCATCAAGTAGTAGTGGATTTAGAGACAGTAGAATTCTGGGAAAGGTATTAATGTCCAGGAGTTCGTATGAGCTATCAGATTGCTAGAGAAAGGTGATTATACCATAATTTAACTGTTAGAACATATTTAAACTGCTAATTGTTATTTGAAAATGACGATTATATAGTTTCACATGGTGTGTGTGTAGTCCGTCTCAAAAAAGGTAAACAGTATACATTTATATTATACAATTATGAGTATGATTCTTTTACAGGCCCTGTACCCAAATATGCTATAAGAGATTCACCACTGACAGCACTAGTCAACTGGTATAGTCCAGATTCCATTTGCGAGTCTATAGAAGAACAATCAATTGTGGATTATCTTTGATCATAAATGTTACCAAATTAATTGAAGTTGATTGATATTAAACAAAAACAAATTGAAAATATTGATAAACAACGACAAACTCTATTTATGATTATGTGGCAGGGAAGAGGAGGGTGAATGGATACAGAAATAGGAGAATATAGTTATTCTATTCGATGGATTTTTGAGGATTCTAAAAACATGAGTTAGATGCTAGGATCACTATTAAAATCTGAACAAAATTTAGCTGATTTTGATTTGAAATAACCAATCAATTTGGTCTCTCAATTGAAATTAGAGCATTGGCGAGAGATAAAGGCAGTTTTAAATCGGAGTTTAAAAATTTTATGGAAAAAGAATCTAGACAAAATTTTTATAGCTGGTATTACGTCTATTATTTCAATAAGTCTACTGCTCAACAAGTTCAAGAACCTAAAAGTACAACGTTAGATCGTGAAAAATTAGTACTTGATTTACAAGAAAAATAAATATGAGATCTGACACTAGAATCAGGCAAAGGCATACATTGAGAATTTTCTAGCCTTGCTAGTACAAAAATGCTAAAGCAAATAAGATTGATAAAGAGATTTCAGAAATCGAGATAACACAAGAAGGAAAAAGTAACCAGTAATATAGGGTAGTGGCGAATTTGATAATTACATTTCTAATAACCAGACTAGTGAGACAGTTATTTTACGATGCTAAAGTTTATATTATATCTCCTGTAAGTTAGTAGCTGGTAACAGAAAAGTGGACAGGTGAGTATGAAGGGATAAAATACGTTTTAGTGTCAAAGACAAGGATTTTTAGAAAAATCACAAAACAAAAGTTATCTCGTTCAACACAGGTTTTTCATAGATGTAAATTACGAAAGATTGATAAAAGTATTGCAGGTAAGGAGCAGTGTGCATGGGAAGTTCTAGTTACTCATTATGCTGTAGATGATGAACATGTCGTCGAATTTGAACACCGTATAAAATCTAAGAATAAAGAAATTTCTGGTCAAATGACTTTGTTTGATCTGATAGAAATTTGATTGGAATGTGTGGAATAATATAATTTTGAAATCAAGAAAGTGAGAAACTATGGCAAATTTGGGCTTGAAGGAGCGTATGATTTCCAGTCAGTGGATTATCAAAGACTTGAAAGAAAAACATGGTTATATCCAGCGGGATGCTGCCCATACGACCCTCGATTGTCATGGATGTGGAACTCCTCTGGGATTTTCTGATGGAGACTCAAGAAGAGACCATGGAATACCTCCTTAAAAAACTGAGTAAGGAGACAATCATCAATCTCATCAATACAGAAATCGTCAAAGGGTGATTTTTGTTCGCCTTGAGAGGGTGTCTTTATTGAAAAACAAGCAGTTGCGCCTTCTCTATCGCAAACCTGCAACTAGTTTTAATGAGAAAGCTGTTCAGCAATACCAAGCCAATCGTTTGTCTGTGATTGAGGAAGTGGTTTATGAAGAGGATGATCGCATCGACCTTGTTATCTTTATCAATGGATTGGCCTTTTTGCCATTGAGCTTAAGCTTTAATCCCAAACGGACAATCGGTCCAGGATGCTATCAAGCAACTGAAAGGTCGCAATCCCAAGAATCGACTCTTTCGCTTTTGAGCAGGAGTTTTGGCTTCCTTTGCTGTAGATACCTTGGAAGTCTACATGACTACCCAGTTGAAAGGCCAAGAAACCTACTTCCTACCCTTTAATATGGGGAAAGGAGAAGGAGCTGATATGGGAAGTGGAAATCCACACAATCCTAATGGCGTAGATACAGAGCACTTGTGGCTTGATGTATTGACCAAGGATAGTATTCTTCAGCTGATTGAAAGTTTTCATCTTCTTTGAGATTGATAAGAATGATGCTAAAAGAAAACACTGATTTTTCCTGAGGTACCATCAGTCGTAGAGCTGTCAGTCGTCTCCCCAGAAGACATGAAAACCAACCATACTGACAGATAATTATCTGATTCAGCATTCGGCTGGTTCGGTAAAACAAATACCATAGTCTGGTTAGCTCTATAGTCTGGTTTCGCTTCATGATGAACAAAATCAGACATCGTGGATACAGTTTTGATCGTTACAGACCGCATCGTAGTCGACCGTCAATTACAAGAAGCTGTTAGGAAATCTCCCATAAGTACGGTGTAGTTAAGGTGATGGGAGATAAAGAAACTTCGAGCGACTGGCAGATGCAATTGCAGGAAATACAAAAATTATTGCAACGACAATCCATAAATTCGCACAGATCAATCAGTCGGATTGGATGTCTGTAGGGTCATACTGCTAATAAGAAGTTTGCTATTTTGATTGATGAAGCTCATAGTTCGACGACAGGCTCTTATATGAGTTCAGTTAGTCAGGTCTCTGACTGAAACGGATACAGAAAATGGAACCATCGATGAGATTCAGGAAGTGACGGTTGCAGATGCAATTGAACAGGAAATAGCGCGTACAGGTAAGCAAGATAATGTTTCTATCATTGCCTTCACAGCCACTCCTAAAGCAACTACCTACAGTTGTTTGGTACGACACGTCAGATGGCTCTAAAGCTCTTTTGATGTCTATAGTATGAAGCAAGCTATAGGGCGAAGGCTATCCTAGATGTCTCTAGACAACTATACAGACCTATAAAGACATACCACAGACTACAATAAAGCAGTGTAGAGGAAGATCCTGAGCTGAAAAACTGCACTTGCTACAGACGTAAGATTGCCAAGTTCTTGGAATTACATCCGATGAAAACTATCGATCAAAGAGTTGAGATTATCATGGACCACTTTATCAGTCATGATGTATGCGGCATGAGTTAGGTGGACATGGGAAGGCAAATGATTGTTACGTATCTGGACGTGAAGCCGTTAGTTAGTAGCTCAATTGAAACAAGAGCAGGACAAAGAGCCTCGAAAAAGTACTACAACTTGGCAATACCTTTTTGAGATGCTTTTTGATATGGGCCCATGTTTTCTATAGGATTGTACTCAGGTGAGTAGGAGGAAGTGGTAAAAGTTTATGCCCAAATTTCTTCACATAAGAGCTCTAGCTACCCATTCTATGGAATCTTGCATTATCCATAATAATAACTGATGGTGTGTTTAATGTTGGTAAGAGAAACTCTGAAACCAAGCTTCAAAAAGTCGCTCGTCATTGTTTCTTCGTAAGTCATTGAGCGATTAACTCTGCCATTTATTAGCCCTGCAACCAAAGAAATCCTCTGATATCTTCTTCCAGATACTTTACTCTTATTAACTGACCTTTAATGAGTCGACCATATTCTCGATAAAAATAAGTATCGAATCCTGTTTCATCAATATAAACAGGTGCTAAGTGCTTTTAAACTATTAAAATTTTTAAGAAATAAAGCTACTTTTTCTGGGTCTTGTTCATAGTAGGTGTGATTCTTTTTCGAGGTACCCCATAGCTTTGAGAGCATAGTGGATAGGTAGTTGGATGACAGTCAAATTCAGCAGCTATCTCAGTCAAATACAAGCATCTGGATTGTCAGTAAGATAGTTTTTGAGTCTATCTCTATCAACTTTTTCTTGGTTTTGTTCCTTTTACTTGATGGTTTAATTCTCCTGCTTTTCTCTTTTAGCTTTAACCAGCCATAAATGGTATTACGTGAGATTTGGAAAAATGTGATGCTTCTGTTATACTACCTGTTCGCTCACAATAGGAGAGAACTTTTACGAAAAATCTATTGAATATGCCATAAGAAGATTATACCACATTGTGTACTGTTTTAGGTTCAATTGACTATAAATACGAGCTAGCTTCTTTCAGACGTATTTTTAGACCATAGTGGTTACGAGCATTGGGACCTTGATTTTCTGGTAAGGTGAAATCATCGGTAGAGTCTGAATCAGCAGATGAATCAGTGTAAAGAAGATGCTTTTAGAAAAGATCAGTTTAATACAGATGACTATCAGTCCTGATTGTGGCACAATAAAGTACCTAAACAGGGCTTGATCAACCTAAGTTGGTAGCCGTATGTAGATAAAGAAAATTGGTGGTGTTGCGGCTGTGCGTATTGTCTCGTCTGAATCGAATTTTCAGAGGTTACAACAAAGCTTTTATTCTTGACTTTTAAAACACTTATGATAGACATTCGATCTGCTTTTGCCCCTTATTATCGCACAACGATTTCTATCAGAGTACAATTGCTCACCCGTGATGTTTTAGATCTGGATCGATTGACGAGATAGACATGGATACGGAGGTTGTCCTGAGTTTCAAATCGATCATTCTAGTATCAAGAGAAACGTTCTAGTCGAGATAAACAAAAATGGTAGCCTCTAAACCAAGGTTACGAGAGAGTGACGCGACACTGATGAAAAGAGTAGTTATCTATTCGAAGGTGATTCGAGGTTTTCATCGGATGTACACACCTTCCTTGATTCCGAAGCAGCTGATCAAAATGAGTGTCTCCACAGAGAGATACAATTATCTTCAACGCTCAGTGAAGATGATTGACGTTCGATTTAGGAATGACTTTACATCGCCGATAAGATAGTCGTTGATCTATATGAAAACATAAAAAGACAGGTTCATTTGTGGAATTTCTGAATTGGATCAAAAGTTGAGGTGAACTTTCCAAAAACCAAGTCTTAATGATGGTGCAGAAGACCAAGAAAACGCTTGTCTGAAAATTCTGGATGAAATAAATGAGCAGTTAGATTGGATATTGAACCAGCAGTTGGAAGTCAGGTGGTGCAGTCTCCCATTCGTGAGCACTAAAGAAAAGTCAAGACTTAAACAATCTGCAAATGTCAACTCGAGAAGATTTTAAATTTTGCTTTTGAAGAAGAGTTGATAATGCCCTAATAGAAGGCTATTCTCAGAGCCAGGATCTGTTTGGTGCCCTATTAAATAACGATTCTTTTCAAGAAGAGATTGGCAAATATATTTATTGATGATGTGTTCAAGAGTTTGAAAGGAAGTCAGGAATGAAATCCTGAGAATAACCAAAACAACTTCAAAATTAAGGTTTGTTAAAATGATTTTTATGGTA